>Ga0209062_1000260_pt1:0-192500 | contig 194922 bp, 182 predicted proteins | sample Coa_R2_2_FD_187158 | JGI IMG/M metagenome (GOLD analysis project Ga0209062, IMG submission 187158) | Surface soil microbial communities from Centralia Pennsylvania, which are recovering from an underground coalmine fire - Coalmine... | ecosystem: Environmental > Terrestrial > Soil >... | reverse complement strand
GAGATTCACGGATCAAAGCTTGTTCGCAGCTCCCCGTGACTTATCGCAGCGTACCACGTCCTTCATCGCCTCTCAGCGCCAAGGCATCCACCGGATACCCTTAAGACACTTGAGCGCTCTCATTATCAATGCCCACCCGCGCGGCGCGTCTTGCACCGTTGGGCACGATCATGAAAGACCAGTTGCTTCAAATGCATCCGGGAGCATTGCGGTCAACAATGCCCGCGTGTCGCTTGCCCGGCGAAAGCCGCCGGCGCAACCGGACACATTTCCTCTTCACGATGTAAGACAACCCGCCCAACGGCGCCGTTTAAAGGCGGCGATTGAGCAAATCTCGATTATGGACCAAGCCTCAAGAGAGCCGCGCCTGGTGGAGCCAGACGGGATCGAACCGACGACCTCATGCTTGCAAAGCATGCGCTCTCCCAACTGAGCTATGGCCCCTCTCAGCACGCAGCGGAACATGCCTTTAGCAGCCCGCCGGAGAGATGGTGGGCCTGGGAAGACTTGAACTTCCGACCTCACGCTTATCAAGCGCGCGCTCTAACCAACTGAGCTACAAGCCCCAAGCTGACGCATGCTTCGGCCAGCCATGACGCGCGCCGGGCCGGCTGGGCAATGCTCGTGCCGCAGGGACATTCGCCCAAACGCAAGGCCGCGCGGGCTCGTCCATGAAGAAAGAGAAACGAAGGCGGCAAAGTCCCGCTTGATCGGCCCCGGAGGGCCATGTGTTCTAAGCGATCCGATAGGCGAAGGCGAGGGCCTTCTGCCGTAAGGGATCATCCTTAGAAAGGAGGTGATCCAGCCGCAGGTTCCCCTACGGCTACCTTGTTACGACTTCACCCCAGTCGCTGACCCTACCGTGGTCGTCTGCCTCCTTGCGGTTAGCAAAACGCCTTCGGGTAGAGCCAACTCCCATGGTGTGACGGGCGGTGTGTACAAGGCCCGGGAACGTATTCACCGCAGCGTGCTGATCTGCGATTACTAGCGATTCCGCCTTCATGCACTCGAGTTGCAGAGTGCAATCTGAACTGAGGCGGCTTTTTGAGATTTGCTCGGGGTCGCCCCTCCGCATCCCATTGTCACCGCCATTGTAGCACGTGTGTAGCCCAGCCCGTAAGGGCCATGAGGACTTGACGTCATCCCCACCTTCCTCGCGGCTTATCACCGGCAGTCCCCCTAGAGTGCCCAACTGAATGATGGCAACTAAGGGCGAGGGTTGCGCTCGTTGCGGGACTTAACCCAACATCTCACGACACGAGCTGACGACAGCCATGCAGCACCTGTGTTCCCGCCAGCCGAACTGAAGGAGACCGTCTCCGGTCCCCATACGGGACATGTCAAGGGCTGGTAAGGTTCTGCGCGTTGCTTCGAATTAAACCACATGCTCCACCGCTTGTGCGGGCCCCCGTCAATTCCTTTGAGTTTTAATCTTGCGACCGTACTCCCCAGGCGGGATGCTTAACGTGTTAACTGCGCCACCAAACAGCAAGCTGTCTGACGGCTAGCATCCATCGTTTACGGCGTGGACTACCAGGGTATCTAATCCTGTTTGCTCCCCACGCTTTCGCACCTCAGCGTCAGTTCCGGGCCAGTGAGCCGCCTTCGCCACTGGTGTTCTTGCGAATATCTACGAATTTCACCTCTACACTCGCAATTCCACTCACCTCTCCCGGACTCGAGATCCCCAGTATCAAAGGCAGTTCCGGGGTTGAGCCCCGGGATTTCACCCCTGACTTAAAGATCCGCCTACGTGCGCTTTACGCCCAGTGATTCCGAACAACGCTAGCCCCCTTCGTATTACCGCGGCTGCTGGCACGAAGTTAGCCGGGGCTTATTCTCCCGGTACCGTCATTATCTTCCCGGGCAAAAGAGCTTTACAACCCTAAGGCCTTCATCACTCACGCGGCATGGCTGGATCAGGCTTTCGCCCATTGTCCAATATTCCCCACTGCTGCCTCCCGTAGGAGTTTGGGCCGTGTCTCAGTCCCAATGTGGCTGATCATCCTCTCAGACCAGCTACTGATCGTCGCCTTGGTAGGCCATTACCCCACCAACAAGCTAATCAGACGCGGGCCAATCCTCCGGCAATAAATCTTTCTCCTTGCGGACGTATCCGGCATTAGCCCAAGTTTCCCTGGGTTATTCCGAACCGGAGGGCATGTTCCCACGCGTTACTCACCCGTCTGCCACTGACGTATTGCTACGCCCGTTCGACTTGCATGTGTTAGGCCTGCCGCCAGCGTTCGTTCTGAGCCAGGATCAAACTCTCAGGTTGGATGAGAATTTGGTGCTGGCCGGTCACTCTCGACGAGTCCCAAGCACACCTGCCTGCAAACCAAAAGGCCTGCAGACGCTGGTGAACTTAAGTTACGTGACCGCCAGAGTCTCTCTCACAGCCGCAAACATTACGCGAGGTAATGCGTGCGGCCCGCAAGGACTCCGCCGCCCACGTTTCTCTTTCTTCCTATTCAATTGTCAAACAGCACGTCCAGCCCGCGTGAACCGGACAGCGCCCCAGGGCCGAAGCATCCTCATCCCGGCTTGAGGGACCGGGTTGCTTTGAGCCCGTGAGACGCAAGAGGGACCGGTGCGTTCCGCCGCTTAAGGCGGCGCCGCAGCCGGTGAGGGGGCTTATAGGAGAAGCTCCCTCCCCCTGTCAACCGGCGATTTTCAAAAAACTTCTAAAAATCGCCTTGACCTTGCCTCGAGGCAATCCGCCTTCAAAAACAGCGGCTTACGACTCGCCACCTTGGCGGGAGCGGCTTCTGCAGCCGGGCCTTGCCAAGGCGGAATGAGAATATAGGAGTGCCTGCCTCGAAGACAAGGGGCCGCGCCAGCGCATAAGAAAAAATGAGATCCGCACGCACCGCCGCATTCGGCGCCTTAAAAAAGCGATCAAATCAACCGGCCCGGCACCTCACGGTTAAGACGATTTGGTGGCAGCCGTCCCAAAAACAAGGGCGTATAAAGAGCGCAATGACTTGTTTCGAAAGCTCCGCGCACATTTAATAGAATGGCCCGGAGCGGCGCGGCCGGACGGAGTCTCTTTGGCCTCGCGTCAGTGTGCAGCCAGAGGCGGGGTCTTGCGGCCGGGCGCCAGCTGTGCCGGAGCGAAGAGCTTCTTCCGGGAAGACAAACGGGCCTGCGGCGCAAGGCAAGAAGCGATTTGGCTTGCGCCCGCGGTCTCCTCTAGGGAGGATGGGAAATGGACGTTACAACGATCGTTAGCTTCTTCGTCCTCATCGCCGCCGGGGTGATCGGCGGCAATGTGTTCGCTAAGGTTACGACTTTCACCCTCGGCCCCCTTATGAACTCCGTGTTTGGTGCTTTAGGTGGCGTCATCGGCGCCTTTGTGTTCCAAGGCCTGGGCGTGGTGGGCACTGGCCTTGGGGCCGGGACGGTTGTCTTGCAGGTGATCCTCGGAGCCATGAGCGGCGCGATTCTCACGGTGATCGCGAGCCTCTTTTGGAAGCCGATCGAATACTGAAGCCAGCGCCGAGGTGCCTTGATCGCGCGGGCTATTTCCCGCTTTTGTTGCGGAACCAGTCTTGCTCGATGATCCGCTGCAGCTGCGGACCGTAGGCAGGAATGGCGAAAAGGCGCTGCAATGTCACGTCGCCGGGGGAAGTCTGGCTGCTCCCGGCGCCGTTGCCCTCAGCCCGCGCTGGTGCGAGCACGCCGCTTGAGAGCCCGGTATATCTCGCATTGCGCGCCGCGATTTCAGGCCTCAGGAGGAAATCGATAAACTCATAGGCCTCCGCGGGATCGGGCGCTCCTTTCAGAATTGCGAGATTGTCCGAGGCGATGAGGCTTCCTTCCTTTGGAACAGCAAATCCAACATCGGCGTCCTCACCGGCCTCCCGGGCGCGGGCCTGCGCGCGAAGAACGGGCGCTGAGTAGCCTACGGCAAGGCAAATTTCGCCGCTGAGGAGCGCATCCGCATAGGAGGAAGAATCAAACTTCTTCACATGCCGCCGCACCACTTTCAAAAGATCGGCGGCGTTCATAAAGTCGCTCCAGCGGCCAATGCCCGGATCCCCCTTGAGATAAATGAGAGCCAGCGCAAACATTTCGCGGCCGCTGTCGAGAACGGTAACGCCGCAGTTTGCGAATTTCTTTAAATTGTCCAGCCGGAAGAGCGCGCCCCAAGAGAGTGCCCGGGCGCTTCCTCTGGCCGCGGCCGCAAGAGAGGAAGAATCACCTAGCACTTCATTTAACTTTGCAGAGTTGTAGGCGATGCCCGCCGTAAACCACATGTAATTGAGGGCATAGTCGCTGCCCCGGTCGTAAGCATCGAGGCGGGCCAAAACCTCGGGCGAAAGATTTTTAACGTTCTGAAGCTTCGATTTATCGATCTTTTGAAAGAGGCCCGCCGGGACCTCCTTGCGCAGACTGTCGCCGGGCACGATCACAACGTCGAAATCCGTCTTGCCCGCCTCGATCCGGCGTTCGAGCGCTCCGGCCGATTGATAGGAATCATAGGTGACCTTGATTCCGGTCTCCTTGGTGAATTCCTCGATCACTGAGGGATCAATGTAATCGCCCCAGCCAAAGACGCTCACGGCCCGTTCCTGGGCAGCCGCGGCGCCGAAGCAGGCGCAAAATACCGCCGTTCCGAGAAGTGCCGCAGTTGCGGCGCCGCTTTGGCGCCGGCACGCAGCCTGCGCGGCAGACTGGGGCGCAAGCCTTCCGGCAGCCGCCCTCAACCGCTTACTCCAGCGTCTGCCGCACTTATGAGGGAGGCGATTTGGTGATGCAGATCATCCCTTGACATCTGAGCCGGAGGTCCTTAGGTACACGCTCGTCTGTTAGCACTCTACAGGGCAGAGTGCTAACGCGTCGTCAGCCGCAGGCCCTGCCGGAGCTCCCGGCACGTGAAATCCTGCCCGCGGCACTTTGGGGAGTCATCAAACATGGGTTTTCGTCCTTTGCACGACAGAGTCGTGGTGAAGCGTATCGAAAGTGAGGAAAAAACCAAGGGCGGCATTATCATCCCGGATACCGCCAAAGAGAAGCCTCAGGAGGGCGAGATCGTTGCGGTTGGGCCCGGCGGGCGCGACGAGCAGGGAAAGCTCACTCCGCTCGACGTCAAAAAGGGGGACAGGGTTCTTTTCGGCAAGTGGTCGGGCACTGAGGTCAAGATCGACGGCGAGGACCTCCTGATCATGAAGGAGAGCGATATCCTTGGCGTTGTCGCCTGAATCCGCAAAGCCAATCAGCCCATTCCCTTAAAGTTCCAGTTCAGGAGTTTCCCACATGGCAGCCAAAGAGCTCCGCTTCTCGTCTGACGCGCGCGACCGGATGTTGCGCGGCGTCGAAATCCTCAACAACGCGGTCAAGATCACCCTTGGCCCCAAGGGGCGCAATGTCGTCATGGAGAAGTCCTTCGGCGCTCCCCGCATCACCAAGGACGGTGTGACCGTCGCCAAGGAAATCGAACTCGCCGATAAGTTCGAGAACCTCGGCGCCCAGCTCGTCCGCGAAGTTGCCTCGAAGCAAAACGACCTTGCAGGAGACGGCACGACGACGGCAACCGTTCTCGCCGCCTCGATCGTCAAGGAAGGCACCAAGGCCGTTGCAGCGGGCCTTAACCCGATGGACCTGAAGCGCGGCGTTGATGCCGCGGTCAATGCGGTCGTAGCCGACCTCAAGAAAAACTCGAAAAAGGTCACCTCGAACGAAGAGATTGCCCAGGTTGGCACGATCTCGGCCAATGGCGACAAGTCGATTGGCCAAATGATTGCGAACGCGATGCAAAAGGTCGGCAATGAAGGCGTCATCACCGTCGAGGAGGCAAAAAGCCTCGAGACGGAGCTCGACGTCGTCGAGGGCATGCAGTTTGACCGCGGCTATCTCTCGCCTTACTTCATCACCAATGCCGAGAAGATGACCGCTGAGCTCGAAGAGCCGTATATCCTCGTCCATGAGAAGAAGCTTTCCTCGCTTCAATCGCTGCTTCCAGTGCTCGAGGCGGTTGTCCAGACCGGCAAGCCGCTCCTTATCGTAGCCGAGGACGTCGAGGGCGAGGCGCTGGCCACGCTCGTCGTTAATAAGCTGCGCGGCGGCCTGAAGGTCGCAGCCGTGAAAGCGCCGGGCTTCGGTGACCGCCGCAAGGCCATGCTGGAGGATATCGCGGTCCTTACCGGCGGCCAGATGATCTCAGAAGAGCTTGGCATCAAGCTTGAGAACGTGACCCTGCAGATGCTCGGCCGCGCAAAGCGGGTCAGGATCGAGAAAGAAGCCACAACCATCATCGACGGCGCAGGCGAGAAGAAAGAAATCGAGGGCCGCATTTCCCAGATCAAAACGCAAATTGCCGAGACCACCTCCGATTATGACCGCGAGAAGCTCCAGGAGCGCTTGGCTAAGCTTGCTGGCGGCGTCGCGGTGATCCGGGTTGGCGGAGCAACCGAGGTCGAAGTAAAGGAAAAGAAAGACCTGGTTGAGGATGCCTTGAACGCTACCCGCGCGGCCGTCGAGGAGGGCATCCTGCCCGGCGGCGGCGTGCCCCTCCTGCGCGCGATCAAGGCGCTCGACGGCATTAAGGTCGAGAACGCCGATCAGCACACCGGCGTCGAAATTGTCCGCAAGGCGATCGTCGCGCCCGCGCGGCAGATCATTGAAAATTCTGGCGCGGACGGATCGGTTATTGTCGGCAAGCTGATCGAAAATCCCGCCTACTCGCACGGGTACGACGCCCAGAACGGCGAGTTCGGCGATCTCATGAAGCTCGGCATCATTGATCCGACCAAGGTCGTGCGCACAGCACTTCAGGATGCCGCCTCGGTTGCAGGGCTGGTTATCACGACCGAGGCGACGATCGTTGAGGCGCCCAAGAAGGAAACGCCCGCCCCCGGCGCAGGCATGGGCGGCGGCGGCATGGGCGGCATGGATTTCTAATCCGTGCGAGCACCTCTTTGATCGATTACGGAAGGCCCCGGAATTCCGGGGCCTTTTTGTTCGCCGCGCTTCATGCTCCGCGCACCGTATAGAGAGCTTTGCAGGCCAATATCGCCAGCCAGGACCTTGGCGGCGTGGCAGACCAAATATCGAAGGCGCTTGCTAAGGCTGGCGCCCCGCCGCCTGGCGTGAAGGTTTCGGTGCGCGGCCAGGCCGTGCCAATGGAGGAGATGTTCAACGGCCTCAAGCTCGGGCTCATCGCCGCGCCGATCGCAGTCTTCCTCCTGCTGGCAGCAAATTTTCATTCCTTCCGGTTATCGCTTGGAGTCATTCTCACGATCCCTGCCGTCGTTGCAGGCGCATCGGTTGCGCTTTGGGTCACCAGGACGGCGTTGAACATTGAATCTCTCATTGGCGCGATCATGGCGATCAGTGTCGCAGTGGCGAACGCAATCCTGCTCGTGACCTTCGCCGGGCGTAACAGGATCGGCGGCGCCCGCGTGCGAGATGCGGCGGTGGATGGGGCAGCGAGCCGTCTGCGGCCGATTGTGATGACAAGCTCTGCGATGATCTCGGGCATGCTGCCGATGGCGATCGGTCTCGGTGAGGCCGGCTCTCAGACCGCGCCGCTCGGCCGTGCCGTGATCGGCGGGCTGATAGGAGGCACCATCGCAACGCTCGTCATCCTGCCGGCCGTTGCTGGCGCGGGTCGAGACTCTCGCCCGGCGCAGCGAGACCGTCGTTAAGGAAGTGGTCCTGCGCGCCGGCGATCTCGAGCTCGATCTGGTATCACGAACGGTGGCCCGCGGCGGCCGGAGCATCGACTTGCTGCCTCGTGAATTCAAGCTTCTTGAATATCTGGCGCGCAACCAAGGCCAGGTTATCCCGCGCGCCATGCTGCTGCAGCATGTGTGGGATCTCCATTTCGATCCAGCAACGAATATCATCGATGTTTATGTCGGGCGCCTACGGCGCAAGATCGATTCCACACAGTCCTATCCGCTCATTCATACAGTCCGCGGGATTGGATATTGTGTCCGTGCTCCTGGCTAAAACCTTACGCTCGCGCACTTTTTTGCTGGCGCTCATCGCGATTAGCATTTTCGGCGCCGTTGTGATTGCCCTGTTCTTTTATGTCTACCAATCGACTGCTTCTTTTGTACGCAGCAGGGCTGATCAAGAAATTGCCGCTGAGCTTCAAAAGCTAGAACAAGTCCAGAGATCGAGTTCACGAGACACGAACTCAGTGTTAAGCTGCAATCAAGCCATTGGGGCCGGGCGAAAAGCTACCGTTTGCCTCTTCGCCATAGGGAGCAATGGACCTGCTGCTCCGCGGCTCCGCTCTCAAGCGGCCACGCCGGCGCTTTGGGGGCGGCGAGGCTCGAAAAAAAATCCAAAGAGTGGCATATGCGGCCATCGATCACGAGCCCGAAAGACAATCGCAGCTCGGCTGATTGGGCCGGCAAATAATAGCGCATCGAAGTGACCGGTAAGAAAGACAAAATGGCAACGGCCCCTACGCCGGAAAGCTTTGAGATGGCGTATCCTGCCGACACCGTCGTTCGGCTTCTTGAGAAGGGCGCTGCCCGTGACACGGCTCTCGCCGCCCCGGACCGGATCGGGCTGAGCTATGCCGGACTGCGCGGCCTCGCCCAGCGCACCGTCGAGGCCTTGAATGGCATGGGCATTGGGCGAGGGGACAGGGTCGCCTTGGTTTTGCCCAACGGGCCGGAATTGGCCGGTGCCTTCCTCGCCATGGCATGCGGTGCCACCACAGCGCCGCTCAACCCAGCCTATCGCGCCGAGGAGTTCGAGTTTTACCTCACTGACCTCAGAGCCAAAGCGCTCGTCATTGCCGATGGCATGGAGAGTCCCGCTCGCGCTGTCGCCGCCGCCAATTCCATCCCCATCCTCGAAATGACAAGCGATAGGACAACGGCCGGGGCGTTCTCGTTAACACCGCAGCGCCATCTTGCCGGCAGGCCTGAGGCCGCAGGCTTGGCCGCCGCCGATGACGTGGCGCTCGTCCTTCACACTTCTGGCACGACGGCGAGGCCAAAGATTGTGCCGCTGACCCACCGCAACATCACGGCCTCCGCTTATCATATCGCCGCCACCCTAGCGCTGACGCCTGGAGATTGCTGCCTTAACGTGATGCCGCTTTTTCATATTCACGGACTTATCGCCGCCGTACTGGCGAGCCTAGCCGCTGGCGGCGCCGTCTGCTGCACCCCCGGATTTCATGCGCTAAAATTCTTCCACTGGTTCGAGTCCGTTCGCCCAAGCTGGTACACCGCAGTGCCGACGATGCATCAAGCGCTGCTCGCCCGTGCGCCGCGCAATTTGGCTGCGATCAAATCCGGGAGGCTCCGTTTCGTCCGTTCATCTTCGGCCTCGCTTCCGCCATCAGTCATGGGCGAACTCGAAGATTTCTTGGGGGTTCCGGTGATTGAGAGCTACGGGATGACAGAGGCCGCGCATCAAATGGCCTCGAATCCGCTTCCGCCAAAAGCGCGCTGCCCCGGCTCGGTTGGACCCGCCGCCGGCCCGGAGATTGCAATCATGGACGATGCCGGCGCCTTGCTTCCGCCAGGCCTGCTCGGTGAAGTCGTCATTCGCGGCCGCAATGTCACGGCGGGCTATGAGAACAACCCCGAAGCCAATGCTAGGGCGTTTACCAATGGCTGGTTCCGCACTGGCGACCAGGGCAGGTTGGATGAGGCAGGCTATCTCCGGCTGACCGGACGGCTCAAGGAATTGATCAATCGCGGCGGCGAAAAGGTTGGCCCGCTTGAAATCGATGCCGTGCTTATGAACCATCCGGCGGTCGCGCAAGCTGTCGCCTTTGGCATGCCGCACAAGATCCTTGGTGAGGAAGTCGCGGCCGCCGTGGTCCTGCGCCCCGGCCAAACCGCCACTGAGCACGAGCTGCGCGATTTTGCCGGCGCGCACTTGGCCCATTTCAAGGTTCCCCGCAAGATCGTCTTTGTCGGCGAGATCCCGAAAGGCGCCACCGGCAAGCTGCAACGGGCTGGCCTCGCTCAAAGACTCGGCCTCGAGGCATGAAGATCGCGATTTTCGGGGCGGGCGCGATCGGCGGGTATCTTGGCGTCAAACTAATGCAATCCGGCGCCGGCGTTACCTTGATCGCGCGCGGCGCTCATCTTGAGGCCATGCGCAATAACGGCCTCACCCTGTCGAGCGGCGGTCAACGGACAACTGTGCGTCCTTTCTGCACTGATGATCGCGAAGATATAGGTCCGCAGGACTATGTCATCCTCACACTGAAAGCGCACTCGCTGCCAAAGGCGGCGGCGCAGATCGCGAGGCTGATGACGGCGCAGACAACCCTGGTCACTGCGATCAATGGTATCCCATACTGGTACTTCTATGGCATCGAGTCGCCCTGGCGCGGCCGGCCGGTCGAAAGCGTCGACCCAGGCGGCACGCTGATGCGCCTGCTGCCGCCGCGGCAGGTGCTCGGCGCCGTCGTTTATCCCGCCGCCGAGATTGTCGAGCCCGGGGTCATAGAACACGCCTATGGCGACCGCTTCACTTTGGGCGAGCCGGATGGCAGCCGGAGCTTGCGCGCCGAAACCCTGTCACGGCTGCTGACCGGAGCGGGCCTCAAGGCGCCGGTCCGGCCGCGTATCCGTGAGGAGATCTGGGTGAAACTCTGGGGCAATCTCGCCTTCAATCCTTTATCGGTGCTGACCTCTTCCACCCTCGACCGCCTCACCAGGCAAGATGATTTGCGGGCCATCGCCCGCGCCATGATGGTCGAAGCGCAAGAGGCCGCGGAGGCGCTGGGCATACGCTTGCCGATCAGCGTTGATAAGAGAATTGCCGGCGCCGCCGAGGTCGGAGCGCACAAGACATCGATGTTGCAGGATCTGGAGCGCGGACGGCCGATGGAGATTGATGCGATGCTTGGCGCCGTCGTCGAACTCGGCATGCTTGCGGGCAAACGAATGCCGATCGCCGAAATAGTTCTCGCTCTGGTCCGCGAGCGTGCGCGCCGGGCGGGACTTTATCCGGAGTGATGCGGCTTCGCGCAAGATCCTCAAACCGGGATGAAGCAGGTTTGCGCTGGCGCCGGCGGCGCCAGTTTCCGGTAAGGAGCTGGATCTCGTCAAAAGTAAGCGGCTAGCAAATCGATGTTTTAAGCCGGGGCCGTCTGCGCCTCCCTGAATTCGTGCCGAGGGATCTCGCAAAGCAGCGGCCGTGAAGATGTGACCTCGATGACACATATGCGAAGAAGTCGGGAAACAGCCCTAGACGTTATGTAATGAATATATATGATGTCCCCCAGTGAGATACAAATCTGCGCGAGGGGGCATGGTATTGGGCGCAAGCAAGCGGAGAGCCCGCGCCGCCGTCCGGCCAACGGGCTTTATATTCGTGTTCCTTGTGGCGAGTCTCTCGCAGGGCGCTCACGCGGAGAATCTTCCGGTTCCAGCCCCGGACCCGGACGAGCCTCCTGCGAATCCGGCCATCGATTATTTCGCACACTGGTTTGACCGGGCGGACGCGGCGCAGGCGAGCCAGCCGCACTGGATGACGCCGATCACGACCGTAACTCCGCGACTCGAGCAAGAATTTAGATATGATCAAATGCAACAATTTCTGCAAAATGGCGCAGAAATTGAAAATTATTTTTCCGGCAAAGGGCTGGAGCTCATTCCAACCGAAACTAACGAGATTCTTATCAACGTTGCGGCATTCGAACAGCGGATCCCGGAGGGGACCAAGGTCAAGCCTGCAACCGGTTTTGCTGACTGGAATTTCCTCACCATTAAACAACGGCTCCTCAGCGCAAGCGAGGAAAATGGAAACTATATTCTCTCTGCCTTTCTGGGATTTCAGGCGCCAACCGGCGTCCATGCATTCACGAACAGGCCGGCCTGGATCATCACTCCCACGATCTCAGGAGGCATCGGCTGGGGTGATTTCGACATTCAGGGGACGATCGGCTATTCGATCCCGACTGACGAGCGCAACCACATCGGCACCGCGCTCCTCACCAGTGTGACTTTCCAATATCATCTCGGGGAATATTTCTGGCCGGAATTCGCGCTCAACGACATTCAATGGACGAGTGGCGTGCGCGCCGGCAGAAACCAGCTCCTTATCGGCCCTGGTGTGATGCTCGGCCGTTTTCAGATCTACAAGCGCGTGAAGATTAATTTTGGCATCGCTTATCAAGCCGCGGTCATACCCGAGCACCACATAACAGCTCCGCTGACACCGCTGTTTAATCATGGGTGGATCCTGAGTGCGCGCTTGACTTTTTGATGGCCGGAGTTGGCCGGTCGAGCTTCCGGCCGGCTAAGGCTTGGGAATGTCTTGTCTACCGGTGCCAGCGTTTGAGCGTTTGCGAGCCGCGCCGCCGCCTGCTCGATCGGCGCGGCGATTACGTTCTCATTCTAGGTGCCGTTGATTCACGCGTCCCGCTTCAGACAACCGAGGCGTGGCTCAAATGCAACAGCAACCTGGTTATTCCAGTTAGTCCATAATTTTAATTGACATTGTCCGCCAATACCCTGATTTTGACATGGCGGTGAGCGGCGCGCCGTAGCTCAGCACGAAAGGGGTACGTTCGCATGAACGCCAGCGGCAACAGAACAGCTCTCGCGGCTGTGGTATTGGCCGGCCTGACGGCCTCCAACGCTACGGTGCAGGCAGAGGATGTTGCTGCCGAGATTCGCTGGCTCAAAGAACAGGTGAGGCAACTTGAGCCTCTCAAGGCGCGGCTGAAGCAGCTCGAAGCGGAGGTCGCCAAAGGAAGGCGCGAGCGGAAGCAAGCGCAGGGCACCGTCCGTAACGCAGCACCGCAGCCAGTGCAGGAGGCCGTCTGCAAGGACGCCCCCTGTCCGCCGCCGCCATCGCCACCACCGGTATTCGTGACTTTCAAGAACGGGCTCAAAGTTGAATCGCTCGACCATGATTTCAGCTTCAAGATCATCGGCAGGTTATTCATTGATGGCGGAGGATCGACTCAACCCGAGAGAGGATACTCAAGCCAGGTCAATCTTACTCAGGCGCGCTTGGGGATCGACGGCAGAGCCTTCAAATATTGGGATTATAAGTTTGAATATGACTTTGCGGGGAATGCCCCGCGCACCGCGCTTTCAGGTACTACGACGACACCGGCTGGAGGAATTCGGGACGCTTTCTTAGCGTTTGGCTACTTCGAACCGCTCATTTTCCAGGCCGGCAATTTCTACGAGCCATTTAGCCTGGAAAGGATCAATTCGAAAAACTACATCGATTTTATAGAGCGCGCGTTGCCGATGGACGCCATCCCTCCGAGCCGCCACATTGGTCTTGCGGCCTTCACCAGTGGAGAAGGCTGGACCGCCAAGGGCGGCGTCTTCAGCACAAGCTTCGAGGACAATGTGCTCGCTCCCTTGCCCGGCGGAAATCAATATTGGGATCTCGCCGGGCGCATCACCTTTGCCCCGATCATGACCAAGGACACGCTGCTCCATGTGGGCGGCTCTGTGCGCTATCAAAGGCCCAATGATGCGACGGCCGCAAGCGATAACAGGGTGCTTGCACCAGGAACCAATGTGAGGACAGAAGCCAATCTTTTGAATGAGAATCTGCTTGGCACCCAGCCTCTGGATTGCGGGGCCGTCCTTCTGGGTGAAAATTGCACCAAGAACGTTCTCGATTACGGCGCCGAATTTGCAGCGGCCTATGGGCCCTTCTCGATACAAGGCGAATATATGGGCGCCCATTATAACCGGGACCCGGCGCTCATCGGTCTCCTAAAGGCTCCGGGCGCTGCCGCTCTCGACTTCAGCGGCTACTATATCTATGCGGCTTGGTACCTAACCGGTGAATCGCGCGCGGCAAGCTACCGGACCGACTACCGCCGGCCGGGAACTTTTGACCAAATCGAGATCATAAGCCCCGTAAGCGCAGGCGGGATTGGCGCCTGGGAGTTTGCCGCGCGGCTCAGCGAGCTCAATCTGAATAGCGGCGGTTTTCTTGTCCGCCAGCCTGTGGGCCTGCCTTCCAATATTCAAGGCGGCAGAGAGACCGATCTCACCCTTGGGCTTAACTGGTATCCCGACATCGGAGTCCGCTTCATGGCCAACTGGATCAACGTGCTGCAGCTCGCGGCGCCTTTCGACAGGCCTTTCTTGAACGGAATTCATCCAAACATCTTCTTGATGCGTGCCCAGGTCAACTGGTGAGATCCGGCTGAGCGCGGTCCTCTCTTCCGGAGATGGCTGCACGCGTTGCACGGCCTTTTGATCCCTGTTTCGTCGGGCGTCCCGTTTCTATTTCGTTCGATTTATTTTGAAATTCCGACAATTTTGGCATTGACGATTGAATAATTCCGCCCGACTGTCATAAAAGTGACATAATCGAAGGGAGCGAGGCCATGCGTCTTATTGCTTGCTTCATTTTCGGCCTTTCGGCGGCTGCCCCCGCCTCGGCCGAGTATGCGGCGCTGCGGCCGCTTGGCGCGGCGCCGCCGCTGGACGGGTGCCAAATTGAGGCCGGCTATCCCGACTGTCATCCGGACAGGATCCTGGAAGGCCGGAGCGTCGTAATCATACCAGCTCCCCAAAGCAGGCTTTGGCCGCCGCCCGCCTATTATCAGGGGCCACAGCCCCGATACCGGGATTGACCCTGAACGGCGGCCGGACTCCTGGTCTGGCCGCTTTGCGTAAAGGACCGCGGCCGACGCGCCACAGGCGGAAACGTTTCTGGCCCCCCGCCCTCGTGCCAGAGCCCGCTTCGTCAGACCCGGCGCCTGTGGCAACTCTGCCACAGGCCGTGTTTAAGTTGTTTTTTCGCCCGGCTCAACCTCTGCCATAGCCCTGCCTGTCACTCTGCTGTCATCTGGCGGCGGCACCGCTTGGCCGAGAAATTTCACGGGGCATCCAATGAAAATTAACCTCAAGGGTACCGTCGCGGCTTGCGCGCTCGCCGCTCTTTCGGCCTATCCCTCCGCATCGCACGCGGATGATACGGCAGCGGAGATCCGCTTTCTTAAGGAAAGGCTGAAGCAGCTCGAGGCGAAAGTCGCCGAGCAAGCGCGCAAGCAAAAACAGGCCGAAGCCGAGATGAAGAAAGCCGCGGCAGCGGGTGGCCCGCCGATCATGGCCCAATCTCCGGTTTATTCACTTCCGAAAATTCCGGGCAGCAGCGAGCCAAAGCCAGCCGTGCTGCCTGCCGTTGGAATCGGTCTTCCCGGGCAACCCCCGTCCTATCAGACCGGCGGTCTTGCCGGACTCGAGGCGAAACTCAAAGGCTATCCCTACATTGGCCCGTACAGCATTTTCATAAACGGGGTGACAATCACCCCCGGCGGTTTTTTTGAGCTGGCGACCGTTGCCCGCGATCACTTTATCGGCGCCGATATCGCGACACCCTGGCAGAACATTCCATTTGCCAATGTGCCCACAACCCATGCCGGCGAGTTCCATCTTTCCGCCCGGCGCAGCCGGCTCGCAGCTCTGGTCCGGGGTGACATCAGCGACTCAACTCATCTTGCAGGCTATGGCGAATTCGATTTCCTTGGTGCTGCGCAAACCGCCAATCTCAACCAGAGTGATTCCTTCAACTTCCGGATCCGTCATCTTTATTTGACAGTTGATGACGACGACTGGGGTTACCATTTCCTCGCAGGCCACGCCTTCACGCTGGCGACCATGGATATTGTCGGCATCCTGCCAAGAAAGGAAAATACTCCGCTAACCATAGAAGATCAGTACGTTCCTGGCTTCCTATGGGACAGGCAAGATCAAATACGGTTCGTCAAGGACTTCGACAAGACCTTCTGGGCCGGCCTTTCGATCGAGCAGCCTGCGACAACTTTCGGCGGCACAGCACCAACGGTGCCAACGGTCATCAATATCCTTCCAAGCGTAATCACCACTCCGAATCTGAACGCAGGCGGAACTATCCTTGGAGGGTCTCTGTTCAACTCGATTAATTCCGTGTCGCTCAACCAGTGGCCAGATCTCATCGGCAAGCTTGCTTGGGATCCCGTGGTTGCGGATCGCAGCATTCATATGGAAGGATTTGGAATATTCCGCAGCTTCATCGACCGCGTGGCTTGGCCTTTCGCTCGTACCGCATCCGCCCCATTTAGTAACTTGACAGCCTATAACGCCCAAACGAACGGCTGGGGTGCCGGCGGGTCCATCCTTGTTCCGATTATTCCGAAGGTGCTGGAAGGCCAATTTTCGGGCACGGTCGGGCGCGGCATCGGGCGCTACGGAGCAGCACAGCTCCCGGACGTGACGTTTAATCCCGATGGCAGCCTTTCGCCGATTTCCGAGACTATGCTGCTCGCCGGGTTGATTTGGCACGCTATGCCCGGGCTCGACTTCTACACCTATGCCGGGCAAGAATCCCAAAGCCCCAACTTCGGCTTTACGCCATTGGGAACGGCCCGTTTCGTTGGCTGGGGAAATCCCTTTTTCAACAATCTCGGGTGCGATATCGAGTTCTCCACCACTTGCTCGGGCAACATGGAGAAGGTGCGGCAGATCACCGGCGGCTTTTGGGACGATGTCTTCAAGGGGCCTTTTGGCCGGCTCACATGGGGTCTGCAATATTCATTTACTCAGAAATTTGGGTTCTTCGGTGCCGGTCCTGTTTTCCCCGCGCCCTTTGGCCTTGCGGCAGTGGCGGCCCCGCAGCGGAACGAAAACATGTTCTTTGCGAGCATTCGCTACTATCCTTTCTAAGGAGCTGAAGAGCAATTTCCTTGGAGCGCGGTCTGGTGCGGCGGCAGCACCGGCCCGCGCTCCAATTGCATTGAGACCGCTTTGCGGGACGCGGCCCAAGCGGGGCTTATGGTGCAGGCCCGCGATCTGCACCTTGAACCTAACGGAAATTTTATTTTCCTTCCGGCCTCGGCCCATGTAAGCGAGAGCCTGCAGATCCGCGGGCTGGCCCAGACACCGCACAGATCAAACCTGTTGGCCTGCTGTAGTGACTCCGCGTAGCCAAATTCACCGCTTTACCGGGTGCCCCGCAAGGTAACTTGATGCGGCTGGTCATATACGTTCTCCAGCGGCCGTACACCGTCGTCGCTGGATTGATACTCGTTTGCATCCTCGGAGTAGGCGCCGCGTTGCGCATGCCCGTCGACATCTTCCCCGAGATAAACATTCCTGTCGTAAGCGTCGTGTGGACGTACGCCGGCATGACGCCGCTCGATATCCAGAACCGCATCCTCACATTGCATGAACGCCAGCTTGCCTCGCTGGTCGACGACATTAGCAGAATTGAGGCCACAAGCTATTACGGCGTGGGCGTTGAGAAGATTTATCTGCACGAGGGCGCCGATGTCACGCGCGCCGTTGCACAGCTCGCGAGCAGTGCTCTCGTTGTCCTGAAATACATGCCGCCAAATATCACGCCGCCGCTTGTTTTACGTTACGGCGCAACGGATGTTCCGATCATCCAGCTCGGGCTCTCAAGCAATTCTCTGACGGATACGAAGCTCAACGATCTTGGCCAGAATGTCATTCGCCCCTATCTCGCAGTGGTTCACGGCGCCCAAGTTCCTTATCCTTATGGCGGCAAACCCCGCGTCATCATGGCCGATCTCGACCCGAAAGCTCTTCAGGCACACGGTCTTTCCCCCTCAGATGTCGCCCAAGCGCTTCAGGAGCAAAATGTGATTTTGCCGTCTGGCGATGTGAAGATCGGCAGCAAGGATTATGCGCTTGCGGCTAACGCGAGCCCTGATGTCATTACCGCCATAAACCAGTTCCCCATCAAAGACGTCGGGGGGCGCATTGTTTTTGTGCGCGACGTAGCGCATGTCCATGACGGCTATCAGATTCAAACGAATTCCGTTGCTGTCGACGGCAAGCCCGGCGCTTTGATGATGGTGCGCAAGACCGGAAGCGTTTCGACTCTTGCAGTCATCAATGGCATCAAGAACGCTCTTCCTTACGTCAGAGACCTGCTGCCGCGAGGAGTCGATATCAAGGCGATTTTCGACCAGTCGGTCTTCGTGAAGGCTGCGCTCAATAGTGTTCTCATGGGCGGACTCATGGCGGCCGGGCTGACGGGCCTCATGATCCTCCTGTTCCTCGGCAATTGGCGCCTCACCCTCATTACCCTTGCTTCAATTCCACTCTCGATAATTATGGCGGTGGCTGCGCTTTATGCCGGAGGTGAAACGCTAAATACGATGACGCTCGGCGGTTTCGCGCTCGCGGTTGGCATTTTGGTCGATAATGGCACCGTTGTTATTGAAAATATCGAGCGTCACATAAAGCTCGGGGAGGATTTGAAGGAAGCAATCGTAACCGGTTGCGGCGAGGTCGGCGTGCCGACCATGCTTTCTACCCTGTCAATCTCGATTGTCTTCGTGCCGGTATTTTTGTTGCAAGGCACGGCCAAATATCTCTTCTCGCCCTTGTCGCTTTCAGTCGTTATTGCGCTCATCGCAAGCCTCCTTCTCTCCTTCACGCTTGTTCCTGTCCTGTTCAATTATTTGATGCGCTCGCAAACTGGTCATGACGAACATGTCATGCATAGCGAGAACAACGAAAAGAAGAATCGGCTCAGGCCCTTTGCCGCCATTCACCTCGCATTCGAGTCAGGCTTCAGCCGCTTTCGGGAGGCCTACCGCAATCTCTTGGCCTATTGCGTGGCGCATCCAGGCGCAACAAGCGCCTTCTTCGTCCTATTGATTGGCTGTTCCCTGCCGCTTTTCTCTCAGCTCGGCCGGGATTTTTTCCCGCAAGTTGATGCTGGCCAGATGCGGCTCCACGTGCGCGCGCCGCCCGGCACAAGAATCGAGCAAACGCAGTATTACTTTGCGGAGGTTGAAAATACGGTCCGCCAAATTGTTGGAGAGGACCAGATCGATGTCATTCTCGACAACATTGGCCTGCCCTACAGCGGCATCAATATCGCTTTAAGCGATTCGGCCACCGTTGGGACGATGGACGGGGAGATCCTGATCTCTCTCAAAGAAAAGCATTCGCCAACGGCCGCGCATATGGCCAAATTGCGAGAGGAGCTGCCACGGCGTTTTCCTCAATTGCAATTTTTCTTCCAGCCTGCGGACATCGTCAATCAAGTCTTGAATTTCGGCTCTCCGGCGCCGATCGACATAAGGGTATCCGGGCCAAGCGCGAGCGAGACCTATGCGCTTGCGCAAAAGGTTAGCCTGGACATTGGCCACATCCCTGGAGTGGTGGACTCGCACGTGTTCCAGGTGCCTGATGCCCCGGCGCTGACGATTGATGTCGACCGGGCCCGCGCGCGCGAGCTCGGAATAAGCGAGGCGCAAACAGTCCGGAACGTGCTCGTCGCGGCCAATTCAAGCGGCCAAACGTCGCCGAACTTCTGGGTCGATCCCAAGACGGGGGTAAGTTACCCCCTCGTTGTTCAAATGCCTGCCTACAATGTGCGCTCGACGCAGGATCTTTGGACAGTGCCGGTCGCGTCCGCGGCCGGGGGCTCCTCCGAGATGCTTATGAACATTGCGGATTTTGGACGCAGCAAGGAGCCGGCGGTCGCATCGCAACTCAACATTTTGCCAGTCTTCGATGTCCATGCGGATGTCCAGGGCCGCGATCTCTCGTCTGCCGCCGCAGAAATCGAGAAAGCTCTTGCCAGGGAGACGCACAGCCCGGCGGTCAAGGTGTCGCTCAGTGGCCAGATCGAGACCATGCTTGAGAGCTATTTCGGCCTCTTCTCCGGAATGGCTTTTGCAGCCGTGCTTGTTTACCTGATCCTGGTGATCAATTTTCAAAGCTGGGTCGATCCGTTGATCGTAGTGATGGCACTGCCGTTTGCCCTCGGCGGAGTTATCTGGATGCTGCTTCTGACTGGGACTCACCTCAGTGTTCCGGCCCTCATGGGAACCTTAATGGTCCTGGGGCTTGCTACCGCCAACAGCATCCTTGTCGTGACATTCGCCAATCAAGTCATGGAACTAGGGGAGGATTCGGTAACGGCTGCGGTCATGGCCGGTTACATTAGGCTTAGGCCCGTGTTAATGACCGCCGGGGCGATGATGCTCGGGATGATCCCGATGGCGTTGGGGATTGGCGAAGGCGGCGAGCAAAATGCGCCCCTCGCGCGCGCCGTGATTGGCGGGCTTGGTTTCGCCACCTTTGCGACCTTAATTTTTGTTCCCGTTATGTATCGAATATTGCGGAAGAGAAGAGTTGGCCCGCAAGAAAGCCTTTGACCTGCCTAGGGGATCCGCTCCGTGGACACTGGTGACAAACACGCTCCGGCACTCGGGAAAGTGCCAAACCCGGCGAGCTACGTGGCGGGTACAAGCCGAAGACTCTTGCTTCTCGCCATCGCAGTTGCGCTCGCTTTGGGAATTGGTTTCCTTTGGGTGAGGCATGGCAAGCTAACTTCAGAAGCTCAATTGGCCTCCTCGGCCTTGCAAAGGGAAACGGAAAAGCCTCGCGTAGAGGTGGTCACGGCGCGTGCGCCCTCCGGAAGCCGCACTCTCTCTCTGCCCGGAGAGGCTGCCGCCTGGTACACGAGCACGATTTATGCCCGGGTCAGCGGGTATGTCGGCAAATGGTTCGCCGATATTGGCGACCACGTTGCCAAGGGACAGGTGCTTGCCACGATCGACACGCCGGAGCTCGATGCCGAATTGCAGGCCGCAAAGGCGAAGCTTAAGGCAAGCGAAGCCCAAGTGCTTGTCAAGAAGGCGCGCCTGGATTTTGCCGTCACCACTTACGCACGCTGGAAGAATTCCCCAAAAGGGGTGGTTTCAGAGCAAGAGCGGGAAGATAAAAAGGCACAAAATTTCGAGGCCGCGGCCGAGCTCAATGCTGCGCAAGCGCAGGTCGGGCTCGATCAAGCCAATGTGGACCGCCTTACAGCACTGGAGGGATTTAAGAACGTCACCGCTCCGTTCACTGGCGTGATCACCGAGCGGCGTATCGATTTGGGCAATCTTGTCACGGCCGGCAGCACCGCCAGCACGACGCCGCTTTATCAGATGACTGAGGACGATCCGATCCGCATTTTCGTCGATGCGCCGCAAAGCGCCGTGACACAGCTTCTGCCCCCCGGCACGCCCACCACGATCACCGTCGATTACCTGCCGAACCGGACTTTCGAAGGCAAGGTCACCCGCACTGCGCAGGCCGTTAATCCGGCCGCGCGCACGCTCCGTGTCGAAATCGATATTCCCAATCCAGACCGCGCTTTAGTTCCTGGCACTTATGTGGATGTAAGTTTTGAGCTGCAAAGTGGCGGTCTTATCGAAATTCCCGCCGCGGCGCTCCTCTTTCGCACGAAAGGACCCCAGGTTGCCGTTGTCGAAAAAGGCATTGTCACAATCAAAGACGTCATCATTGAGCGCGACAACGGCAACACCGTCGATATAAGCTCTGGCCTTAAAGAAGGTGACAAAGTTGCTCTCAATCTGAGCAGCCGCATCGTGTCTGGCGAGCACGTCGAGGCGGACGAAGCCGATCAAGCAATGCCAAGCACCGCCTCCGTTTCGGTGCACTGATGCGGCACCCGCTAGCCCCAAGCATGGAATAGGCCGTGATTGGCCGTCTCATCCCCCTTGTGCCTGCGGTTTTCTTGGCTGGCTGCGCAGTCGGGCCAGACTACCACATGCCGGAGGTTGGCTTACCGGAGTCGTTCCTGCCGCCGGTCGTGCAGACCTTGCAAAAAAAGGCCTCGTCCACCCGCAGGCCAGAGGTTGACCTCACCGAATGGTGGCGCTCGCTCCATGATTCAGAGCTTGATTCACTAATCAGCCGCGCCCTCGAATCCAATCTCGACCTCGAAATCGCTCTGATCCGGCTACAGGAGGCGCGCACGCAGGAACTCGTCGTGCTTGGAGCATCGCTTCCGTCCGGAGAAGCGGACGCTGGCGGCGGCGCGGGCACCGGGACGAACATGACCCTTGGCCGCGCTTCCCCCGTGCTTAGATCGGCAGAAAATGCAACGAACCTTATTAAGCGCACGGTGGTCGGCGGCTTCGATGCTGAATGGGAGCTTGATCTCTTTGGCAAATTCCGGCGTGAACTCGAAGCGGCAACTTACGATGCCGAGGCTCTTACCGATGCGCGCGACTGGATTCTCGTCACCGTCGCGGCCGATGTCGCCCGCGCCTATCTCGATATGCGCGCGCTGCAAACTCAACTCTCGGTGTTGCGGAAGAATATCGATGTCGCCAGGGGCAGACTAGACTTCGCGAAGAAGCGATTTGAGCAAGGCATCACGAACGAGCTCGATGTCGCCTTAGCCGAACGTTATTTGGCGACCTTGGAGGCAGGGATTGCACCGTTCCAGGGCCGAATAGCCGCAAGCCAAAACGTCATCGCGGTGTTAGTTGGCCAATTCCCAGAGGTGCTGGCCAAGGAGCTTGCAAAGCCGGGCAAGCTGCCGAAGCTGCCCGCGTCAGTTCCTCCCGGTCTGCCGGTGGAACTTTTGCGCAGGCGGCCCGATATCCATGCGGCCGAGCGCCAGCTTGCGGCGGCGACGGCGCGGATCGGCGTTGCAACCGCTGATCTCTTTCCGCGCGTGATCGTAAGCGGCGCTTTTGGCGGTCAAGGCGGGGTGCACGCGCCCGCAGCCATTCCAATTACCTTCATCGGCGCGGCAGGCCCTGCACTCTATTGGCCGGTCCTTGACTTCGGCACTCTTGATGCGATCGCCGATATCGCTGAGCTTCAGGCCGATGAGCGCTTTGCCGGCTACAAACAGACGATTTTGACTGCCGTGCGGCAAGTCGACGATGCTGTTGCTGCCTATGCCGCCGCGCAGGAGAGGCTTAGGAATCTGGACAGAGCTCTCGCCGGGGCGCGCCGTGCAACAAAGCTTGCCAGCGAGCGGTATGAGCGCGGATTGACCGACTACCTTAACGTGCTCGACGCCGAGCGCCAGGAGTTCGATTTAGAAGAACAATTTGTCGCTACTCAGCAGAGTGCAGCCGAGCAACTCATCGCGCTTTATAAGGCGCTTGGCGGCGGCTGGGAGCTCCATGAGATCTCGCCGCCTATCAAGCAGCCTCAGCCAGCAATTATCGCCGCAGCAAGGCGTATGCTGGAGCAGGCTCGCTCCCGCTAGCGCGCGAGCTGCCAGATTGGCCAGCGTTTTGGCCCATTGCGAAAGACCTGTCCGGGTCGTGCGGAACAGCAGCCGCCCAGACTGGTAAGACAGGCTTTTTCCGTAAGGATGTCGTTCCTTAGGCAGGAATTACTTTCGCCGGTATTCTGTCCCGTTAATCCCACTCCCGGAATAACGCCAATCGCCGGGGACAACGCAAAGCTGTGGCTTTTGCTCGAGCGAAACCGGACTCCCGCCCGGGCATGCTTTCCTGTAGCAGCAGAACTCTTGAGTTCCGCCGCTCCTGCGAAACGGCGCTAAACAATCTCCGCCGTTTCGGATCCGAAAAGCGGCGCGGCGGCCCCATGCGCGCGCAGCACACTTTCCGGTAACTGCGTGATTTCATGTGTGGCTGCACGCGAAAGGAGCCTGTGGATGCGTGCCCGCGAACGCTCAATAGCCTCCGGATGGAGGCGGCCTTCATCCACCCCGTCCAAAAGCCTGCTGGCAAAGTCTTTCGCGCGTGCCGTGTCCATAAAATGTGCGCAGATCATGATCATATCGCAGCCCGCGCCGATCATCCGCACGGCGGCCTGCGGGCTCTCGAAGAACGAGTTCACCGCGCCCATGCCAATGTCGTCCGAGACCACCACACCCTCGAACCCGAGCTCCTCACGCAAGATCCCGGTGAGGAATCGGCGCGAGAGCGTCGCGGGCTGGCGTGGGTCAATTTCGGGATAGAGAATGTGGCCCGTCATCAGCATGCCGATGCCGGCGCCGATCGCGGCCGCAAAAGGTTTTAGCTCGCGCGCGCGCAATGCCTCGATACGTGTTGGCTGCGAGGGCAGGCCGAAATGGGAATCAACGCTGGTGTCGCCGTGGCCGGGAAAATGCTTGCCGCAAGCGATAACCCCTTCGCTTTCAAGGGCCGCCATGAACGGAAGCGCCGCGCGAATCACTGCTTCGGCCGTCTGCCCGAAGGCGCGCTCGCCGATAACCGGATTTTCTGGATTGGTATGAATGTCGAGCACCGGCGCGAAGCTTAGGTTGATTCCGAGGGAGGCGAGTTCCCGCCCCATGGCGCGGCCAACCCCAGCCGGGCGCGCGGCCCAGCGCGCGGCCGCGGCAAAGCGCGTGAGGGGCTTAGGCGTGCGGCACACGCGCCCGCCCTCATGGTCGATCGCGATGAACATCTGCTCGCGCCTCGCTGCTGCGCGAACATCGGCGATGAGCCGGGCGTGGCTTTCGAGCCACTCACGATAAGGCAGTCCGTGGCGGAAGTTGCTCTTAAAAAGTATAACGCCCGCGGGCCTTAACTCGGACAAGAGCGTGCGGTCGTGATCGGTGAGCTCCGGCGAGGGCTCAAGGCCAATGAGAAAATGATCCCCGGCGGAGGTGATCGGGCCCGCTGACATAAGGTGGTCTCGAAAAGCTCTTTGACGTTGCGCTTACCGATGAGGAAGGCCGGGCGCAGTTAATGCCTTCCCTTCCAGCGGACCTTTGGCCAGAAAGCCGAAGGCGAGGCCGAGCACGCTCCACAGGACCGCGCGTGCGCCCAAGGATGCGAGCCGGAAGTACCACAGTGCGCTCGCCGGAAAGCCTGGCGGCACCTCATCGATTGGCGGAAGCGCCAATGCCGCGCCGCCTGCTGCGAAGATAAAGATGAAAGCCGAGAGGACGAGCCCATTGAAGCGCCCGAGACGGGCCGAGAGCACAGGGGCCATCGTTCCGGCAAGGATGACCGCCAAAAGCGAGATGGCGAGCATCACAAAATAAAGCTCTGTGCGGGTGCCGATCGAGCCGGCAGCCCCAACCGCGGGGGGATTTGGCGGATATTTTAGATCGGGCATTAAGGCAAGGGCGATAAAGCCCAAAGCTGCGATCATGGCCGCAAGCCGTTGCGGATCACGGCTCCCGAGGCGGCCGAGGCAAAGCGCGAAAACGAGGCTGAAAAGGCCTCCAGCGGCAGCCCCATAGATCGCGTGGGCTGCGAAAAGCCCGGCGCTGCGCTGGACCACTCGGCTCACAACCTCAGGTTCTTGCGGCTCGCCGTGGGGCGCCAAAACCGCTTCTTCGTACTGCAGCGCGCGTTCAAGCGGCGGCTCGCCCGCAACATAAGAAAAAGTAGCGGCACAGAAGCCCGCGAGAAGTCCCGCCAGGAGACCGCGCCAAAGGAGACTGCTGACCATCCGGGCGTCAATGGCAGGGGAAGGCCAAGAGATGCCGCCCGTCGTGCATGAGCTCATGCACGTACCGGCCAGGGAAGAGAGCCGTTGCGCCTCCCTCGGCGCCCACGAGATAGATCAAAAAAAGCATAAGGGCGGCCGCGAAGACGAGCCACGGGAGAATTTCGCGGACAGGCACCGGGGCGGGATAGCCCGCCTCGAGGCGGAGAGGACGGCTCATAGATTGCCTTGGCATTCTCGCGAAACTCTACGCGGCTGGGGCAGGAGGTGCGCAGCCTATGCGGGAGCCAAAACTCTGTCAATGCGGGCAGCAGCGCTGGCCAAGGCCCCGTGCCAGCTCCGGCGCGCTCAACGCGTAAAGTGGCCAGAGCCGTTCACAATCCCGGCAAGGAGAGGTGCGGAGGGGCTCGTTCCGTCAGCGGGAAACCAGCAGCCGCCATTGCCGGTGTATGTTGGTGTGCGCGCGGACGCCGCCGCCCTTTGCTCCGCCGGCCTCGATGCCGGAATTACGGTCTTGGCGCTTTTACGAGACGCCCCTGTTGAGGAGTCATCTCTGGCGGCCGCGTGCTAAGCCCAGGTTAGCGCAGCCGCTCAACTCCCGCCGAAGTTAGGGTGTTGCGGAACGCAGAGCGAACAGATATGGTCTGTTCACCGTTTGTGCGGTGCTCGAATCGAGCCATCGGCACGCGCCGGCCAGGCGGCGCTGCATGAGCGAGGCGGCGGCAGGGCGGGGCCAATGTTGACGAAGAAACAAAGCGAGCTTTTGCGGTTCATCCATGAGCGTCTGAAGGAGACCGGCGTCCCGCCTTCTTTCGACGAGATGAAGGATGCTTTGTTCCTGCGCTCAAAGTCCGGCATTCACCGGCTCATCGTCGCTCTTGAAGAGCGCGGCTTCATCCGCCGCTTGCCAAACCGGGCGCGGGCTCTCGAGGTCCTGCGCCTGCCAGAAGGCTCGGCTCCGCAAGAGACCCTCCGCGGCAGAGGATTTGCGCCGAACGTGATCGAGGGCAATCTTGGCCGCGTGCGTGCTTGGGCGCAGGGCGCAAGCGACGATGAAGGCGGGCGCGGCATCATTTCCGTTCCTGTGATGGGGCGGATCGCCGCGGGAACGCCGATTACGGCGCTCCAAAATCGCAGCCACACGATCAGCCTTTCTCAAGATATGCTGCCGCCGGGAGAATATTTTGCCCTTGAGGTGAGGGGCGACTCAATGATCGAGGCAGGTATCTTTGATGCCGATCTTGTGGTCATACGAAAACAAGACACGGCGGAGACCGGCGACATCGTTGTCGCGCTGATCGACGATGAAGAAGCGACGTTGAAGCGGCTTCGCAAACGGGGCGCCTCGATCGCTTTGGAGGCTGCAAATCCAGCCTATGAAACGCGTATCTTCGGGCCAGACCGCGTGCGCATCCAGGGCAAGCTCGTGAACCTGATGCGCAGATATTGAGTTCGCACCCCCGCAAACCGGGAGCGCCGCTCCTGAGGTGGCCGGGAATTTCCCGGAGCGAGGCGGCCCTCCGACCCGGCGGCGGTTGCGCAGCAGCCCTTGCGCCAATTCGTTCGGCCCGCAGCGGCCCGCACGCGGTGCTGCAAGCGGCTTTGCAACTTTTGGGGTTTGAGTCAGTTTACAATCGTCAGCCTCGCCGTAACGGCCTGGGCTGCGATCCCTAAAGAACCGGAGGAGTCGTTATGTCCCGCAGATTGTTCATTGCCCTGCTGGGCCTCAGTCTTGCTTTATTCCTGACGCCGCAGATCACGCTGGCGCAGGAGAATCATGTCGCCGAGGCCGTCAAGCATACCAAAGAAGCCATTGAGCACGGCAAGATGGGCCATGCCGATGTCCTCACCACCCACGCCGAGGCCGCGCTGACCCATGCCGAGGCCGCCGAAAAGCAAAAGGCCAACCCCCATGTTGAGCAAGGCATAACCCATCTCAAGCAAGCGATCAGCGAAGGTAAGAAAGGCGACGCCAAGGCAGCCACAACTCATGCGGAGGCGGCCCTGCAGCATCTCGAAATGGCTGAGAAATAGCTAAACACCGAACGATCATTTATTCCGGTGCGGTCTCATGAGACCGCACCCATCCTGCGGCTCACAGCAAGTTCGCGGGAGCCGCGGCGCGTCTACCGCAGAACCACCACCTTCGTCCCGATCTTTACCCGGTCATAAAGATCGATGACATCCTTGTTCGTCATCCGGATGCACCCAGAGGAGACGGCCGCGCCGATGGTGTCGGGCTCATTCGAGCCGTGAATGCGGTACATGCTCGAGCCAAGATAGATCGCCCGCGCGCCCAGCGGGTTCTCCATCCCGCCCGCCATATGGCGCGGCAGATCGGGCCTGCGCTTGAGCATGTCGGGAGGCGGTGTCCAGTCCGGCCATTCGCGTTTCAGGCTGACTTTCTTAACGCCGGACCAGGTGAAGCCTTCCCGGCCGACGCCGATGCCATATTGGATCGCCTGGCGGCCTGCCAAAACATAATAAAGGCGCCGCTCGCTCGTTGAAATAACGACCGTGCCCGGCGCGTAGCCGCGCTGCCAGGGCACGACTTGGCGCGGAATAGCTTGCATCCTGAATAGGTTCAGAAAATCGGCAATCGGCCCCCGGCCCAGCGTGTTTAAATTGGCCAGCCGCAGTCCTTTCAGCGGATTTTCGAGAGCGTCAGCGGGTGCTGTGCCCGTAAGCGTCAGAATGAGAGCGGTGCCGGCAAAGAGGCGGGTCATTCGCTTTGGCCCTTTTCAGCGCTGATGATACAGGCGCCATACGGTTTAGTTTTAGGGCCAAAATTGGGCGGCGGAGCGCCGCGGGCGGTATAAAGATTCCCGCAGCTCCCCTCTGATTTGAGGCCGGATTTCCCCTAACGGGGGGCTCCGGATGGGCTGATCCTGGCAAGGACGCGCTCCCTTAAGCTCTCGCAGCGCCGGCCGGCGAAGGGAAACAGTTCCAAGCCGCACCCTCCAAGCTTCTCCTCGATCGCCTTGCCCAGCAGCGCGCGGGAGCGGTGCATTCTCGTCCTGACGGTGGCCTCGGGAATTCCAAGCTGCAGGGCGATCTCCTCAACGCTCATTTCCTCGATCGCGCGCAAGACAAACACCGACCTGAAGGCGGGCGGAAGCGTATTGATCGCCTCTTCGAGCATGCGGCGTAGTTGTGTTCGCGACAGGTCACTCTCGGGATCGGTCAACGACGATGGCGGCGTCATCACCCTCGTTCCGTCATGATTATCGATTTCGCTTATTTCTAAAATAGTCCGCGCGCGGCGCTTGCGGCCGAGCGCCTCGTTCAAAGTAATGCGCACGAGCCAAGTGGCAAGCCGGGATTCGCCGCGAAAGTCGCGGAAATGGGTATAAGCGCGCACCCAAGCTTCCTGGACGATGTCCTCGGCCTCGGCCTCGTCGCCGGCGACACTTCTCGCTGCGCGGTAAAGCGTCCGGTTATAGCGCTGCATGAGCGCCGAGAAGGCGGCGTGATCTTGCGCCAAAATGCGCGCGAGGAGATCCGCATCCGAGAGAGTGTCCAAAGGCGTTTGGCTGGGCTCGTTCATGCGGCGTGCGGAAGCGGCTCCGCCCGCCTCACCAGATCCCCGCACCTCGTCCACCTCTACTGTGCGCGCCTCGTCCATCACGCCCAATCCTTTGCCGGTTTGCGAATTTTGCCGGGAACGTTTTCCCGCCGCCCGCATCTAATGCCCGCCAAGCCCGCAGCAGCGGGATGACAGCATTGAGCAGGTGCATATCATGTTTCGACTGGGGAGTTCACTTTTTCTCGCCTTCGTGTGGCTTGCGGAGTCCGCGATGGCGCAGAGCGCGGCCAAACCGCCCGATGCGCCCGTGACCCATCTGATAACCCTTAGGGCCGGCACACTGCCCTCGGGCCAGATGGCCTATGAGATGGTCAGCCACAAAATAAGAGGGCCCGATGGGCAAGAGAGCGACCTTACATCCCGCTATGCCGCAGGCCCAACGATTCCGGGCCCAACCCTCGTCCTGAAGGAGGGCGACACCGCCGAGGTGACGCTTGAGCATGGCATCGCCAATTCGGCGCAGCCAGTCAGCATCCATGTCCACGGAGTGCATTACAAGATCGACAGCGACGGCACGATGAAGGTGCTGAACGGCGTTGCAGATGAAGCGGCCTTCCCCGGCAAGCCCTATACCTACAAATGGAACGCGGCGCCCGGCACCGCGGGCACCTGGATGTATCATGATCACGCCTTCGGCAGCCCGATGGTGGGCGCCGAGGACAAGGGCCTCTTTGGCACCCTTATCGTCAATCCGGCGAGCGGTAAAATTCCAGCCCTCATCGACGGCAAGGTGACCGAGGTCGACCTCGGCGACGTCAAGCGCGAGTTCATCCTTTGGATGCACGAGACGACGTTCTGGGGCCAGGAGCTCAATCATATCATCAAGGGCGGCAAAGAGATCCCGCTTTGGACCAATCCGACGCTCGGAGCGCGGCAGGGCGAGCTCGTCCGCTTTCATGTGATCGGGATCGGCACCGCGATTCACACCTTCCACCTTCACGGCCACCGCTGGATCGAGCCGGGAATAACGAGCGCGGCCGGCACTTCTGACACTGTCAACATCGGCCCGATCAGCCGCACCTCGTTCATTGTCAAAGCCGGAGAAGGCGTCGGCCCGGGGGATTGGCACTATCACTGCCACGTCGTCCAGCACATGCAGTCCGGCATGATGGGCGATTTCCGGGTGATTGAGTAAACTGGAGAAAAGAAAGAATGAAAACGAATCATGAGTCATTGTGGGCGCTGGCGGCCGCCGCGCTTATCCTTCCTTCCTCCTCAGCGCTTGCCGCGGATAAGGATGCCTCTTCTGAAGAGGTCATCATCAGCCGCGCCGGAGTCCTTCCATCGGCCATCCTTGAGATGACGGATGAACCGGGCAAATGGTTCAAAGATCCGAAGAGCGGCAACTCATTTGTGGTGGTAAAGCCCGGCGAGGCCGTGCTCATCAAGATGACCGAAACCAACACGGATCACACAATCACGAGTCTCGCCTGGCAGCCGGGAGCTTCGAAATTTCCGGTGGATCAGGAAAAGCCGTCGAACTCGAGCGTGACCCAAACCTTCGATAAACCAGGCCTTTACGTCTTCACTTGCAAGGTGCACCCCTATATGCTCGGGGCGGTGATCGTCGACGATCCGCAGACCCGAGGGCTCGATCTTGGCGCGGAGCTCCAGCTCGTAACCGGCGCGAAGGTCCCGTCAACAAGCGATTTTGCCAAAAAGCTGCTGCGCACCTTCTTCGTCACCACGACGCCTGCGCTGTGGCGCGATTACCGCAAGCCAAACTGGGAAGTTAAGCTGCCTGAAGTGGAGGCTAATCTCGGCGGCAAGGTCATCAAGCTCAGTGATCTGAATTTCTCCGCGCCGAATGCACTTTTGCAGCCGCAAACTCCTGGCGTTGGCGAGGTGTGGGTCGATACGCAATTTGAAGGCGTGAGCGGCAAAAATAAATACGGAACGGCGACGCAAATTGATGCCTCCAACTGGACGATCAAGCAGAAGGTGAAGGGCGTCGATACCAATATGAATAATCCCCACAATATGTGGACCGACACCGCCTACCGCTACATCTACCAGACCGAATGGTTCGATAAGCGTCTAACGACCTTCGATCGCGCAAGCGGTAAAGTTTATAACACGCAAACCGTCGGCCAAAATCCCTCGCACGCCATGTCCAATCCTTTGAACGGCATGCTCTATGTCGCCCTCAACGGCGAGGACCGCGTGCTTAAGCTCACTCCCGGCGAATATCCGAATGCGGTGGGCAGCATTAACACCGGGCCTCACTCGGGGCCGCACGGCCACCACATCACCGACGATGGCAAGTACATGATCACCCCGAATGCCCTTGCTTCGAGTGTGTCGGTCGTGGATCTCGGCTCCGAGCAAATGACCGAAATCCCAACGGGAGGCGTCATTCCCATCGCGGCCTGGAGCGGCATGGGCCACAAGGCCTATATCGCCAATCTCCTTGGCACGCCGCCCGCGATGCTCTCCTCGCTGACGCTTATCGACATCGAGGGCAAGAAAAAGATCAAGGACATCAATATCGCCGAGGATTATGACCCCATCAGCGGCACGCATAAGGGCGAGGCTTATGGACTGGGACCCATCCAAACTCCGGTCAGCCCCGATGGCAAATATGTCGTCACGGCGAATTTCCTGAGCACGACCATCACCATCCTCGACACGAAGACGAATAAGGTCGTCAAAAGCCTGCCTTGCGAACCAGGCTGCCATGGCGTCAATTTCGGGCACAAGAAGGGCGGCGGCTACTACGCTTATGTGGCGAGCAAATTCGCCAACGATCTTCTCGTTGTCGACATGGACAAGCTCGACATCGCCGGCCGCATTCTTCTCGTCGACCCGAAAGATAGCCAGATCACGGCGAACTTTGGCATGGGCGGCCAGGGCGTGCTGCCCCTTCCGCTCGCGGACCCGGGCATGCTCGCCCCGACCCTGAAGCTCGCAGGCACTGGCAAGCTCACGCCGGAGGTCGAAGCCTGGCTCCAGCTCCTCACAAAGGAGCAGCGCATCGGCAGCTGACCGCTCCCAGGCTCGCTTTGGCGGCAACTCCAGCAGAGCCCCGCGAGGGGCCCTGCTTTTGGTGGAACGAGCTTCGCTCGCGTCCTTGACAGGGCCAGGCCGGGCTCGCCGATATTGGCAGCCGCGAGATGAATAGCGGACCCGGCAAGTGTCCGGCGCAATCCAGACTTTTGCACGTTAGGCGCAGTGAACCTGACCCCACCGGTAAGCCGGAGTAGGCGGCCGCCAATCTCTTATCGAGGCGCAGCGCGTTGCTGTAATCCGCGATGGCCGCGTCGAGATCATTATTGCCCCGGCAGGCCTCGCCCCCGGCCGTAGAATGCGCCGGCAGATTTTGGCTCCACACCCGATGGCCGCTGTATAATCTGCAATCGCACGGTTGATATCGCCTCTTGCAAGATAGTTCGATGACCGGTCAAGGAGGGCGGTAGGAGACTTTGGATTGAGCCGCAGCGCCCGCCCGAAATCTGCTACTGCCCGGTCGAGATCGCCCCTGGCGAGGTAAGCCCCCGCCCGGTTGAGGTGGCCGCAATCTGATTGCGCTTAGTCTCGCGGCTCCCGCGCGCAACGATTTCGGAACAGGCGGCAATTCGCAAATCGGGGATCGCCCGTGCGGCATTCCGCCAAGCGGCCGCTCTGAGCAAAGGCCCGGGGGCCGAGCAGCATGTAACCGAGGGCTATGCACAGCGCCCCATTTTTTTGGTGGCAGAGAGCAATCTGGAGACCACCCCGATTAAAACTCCAAAGACGCCATTTGCCGCTCCGGCGGTGAACCCTTTTTGCATCAGCGTAGCGTCAACCGCAGGATTGGCAGAATCGAGCGGGGTGCTAGCGGGCCCCTAAACGAAATGTGCGCAGCCGCCGCATTGAGGAGCACTTCGAAATACGGCGGCAGCGTACGAATCGCGCCTTGCATTTGGGCCTATTCGGCCGCCTTGGCGGCAACCTCGCCCAAGGTAAAAATCCCCTCGCCCGCAGGCCGCATCTCAATATGACGCCTGTGGAACTGCAGGACGCTTGCGCGGTGCCCGATCGAGACAATCGTCGTGCGGGGAAGCTTACCCGCAAGCATCTCGTAGATTTCGGCCTCGAGCTCCTCGTCCATCGCCGAGGTGGCCTCATCAAGAAAGAGCCAATCCGGTTTGGCAAGGACGGCGCGGGCAATCGCAAGCCGCTGCTGCTCGCCGCCTGACAAGCGCTGCTGCCAATTATTTTCGACATCAAGCTCGCCAATGAAATCGGCAAGTCTTGCCGCCCGCAGCGCCTCGCGAGTTTCGTTATCGCCGTAACGGTCAGGGCCTGCGGGGTAGGTTACAGCCGCGCGCAGCGTTCCAATCGGAATGTAAGGTTTTTGCGGCAAAAGCAGAATTTTGGCGCCCGGGGGCACGGTGATTGCGCCATCGGCGAAGGGCCAGATGCCCGAGATCACCCGGAAAAATGTTGATTTTCCAGAGCCTGAAGGCCCGGTGACAGCCACGGGCTCATGAGCGTTGAGCCGCAAAGTTGCGCCTTCGATGATTTCGCGCCCGTCCGGCAGCCGCACATTGAGCTGGTCGACATCGATATGCTTGCGGACGGACGGCGTGTCAACGCCCAGTTTCGGCACAAATCCCGGTGTTTTCGCGGCCTCGATGCCCGCTTCGAAAGTAATCAACCGGTCGAGAACAGCCTTGTAATCGGCGAGGAAGACATAGTAGTTCACAAAAAATGTCAAAGCCTCCGTTACCGAGTTAAAGGCCCTCGCCGTCTGGGTCATGACGCCGAGAGTGATCTTGCCCGCAAAGAAGAATGGCGCTGCCACGATAAAGGGAATGATCGGGCTGAGCTGGCCGTAGAACGCGGTGAACGCGGTGAGATTCTTACGGCAAGAGATGATCTGAAAATAGTTCTTAATGATCGCACCGAAGCGCTCCTTGAGTGTGCGTTTCTCCGTACTCTCGCCACTAAGCAGCGCAACTTGCTCGGCGTATTCCCGCAGCCTTGCAAGCGAGAAGCGGAAATCTGCCTCGTAATGCTGACGCTCAAAAGACAGCCGCACGAGAGGCCGGCCAATGAGATGGGTCACGATGGTGCCGACCGTCGCGTAGATTAGTGCGACCCAGAACAAGAACCCTGGAAGCGCGATCGTTGTGTAGGGCAGGGTGAAATTTGCTGAAAGATCCCAAAGAAGGATCGCGAAGGTAACGAGCGAGCTTAAGTTCGAAATGAGCAGAATCGAGTAGGAGTAAATGCCGTAGCCGACCTCGCCGCCGTCGATGAAGCGATTGATATCTTCAGATATGCGCTGATCCGGGTTGTCGGTGCCGGTGGCCGTGATCGACATGCGATAATGCGTGTGGGCATCAAGCCATCGGCTGACATAATCCGATGTCAGCCAGCGGCGCCAGCGTATGATGAGGGTTGACCGCACCACATATTCGATGACCGCCGAGGTGATAAACAAGAACGCCCACGGCATGAACACGGTGAAAAGCTGAGTCCAGAACGTTGCTTCGTCCTTGTTCTGTATGGCGTTGAACCAATCGCGATTGAAGAAGGAAAGCCGCAGGGTCATGCCGACCTGCGCCTGATTAAAAATCACAAGCAAGGCGATCATTAAAATGGCAAGCCAGCGCTCCGGGACCCGGAGGGCAGGAAAAGGCCAAACCTTCGCTGCGGTCGTCTCTTTATTGTTGAAGTAGCGGTCGGCTATCTCCGTCATGGATTGGACGACCGGGACAAAAGAGATAGCATAGACGAGAATGGCGAAGATCGCGACGGTGAGGGGCAAGCTCTCGGGCAGCGCATAATCATGCAGGGAAGGCGGCCAAAATCCTGTCTCCGCGGCGAGGAAGAGGCTGCCGAAGATGACAGTTTCCGCTGCAAAAATTGCCGCGAAGATCTGCAAGAATGTCGAGATCATACCCGACTTGTAGGTTGTGAATGCGCACAGAAAGCCTGCGCCAGCAAGGACGAGAACGATCGTATTCCCCGTCTCAATGCTGATGATCGCCGAGGCCGCCGCAAATAGGCCAACGAAAATGGCAAGGAGAGGCATGGAGTCACCATTGCTTCCGCTTAAGGCCAATGGACTGGCCGCAGGCGGGGATGCGCAGCGTTCTTGTGCCTGCGCCGTTGAGCTAAAATTGAGGCAGAGATTTCCGCCTATTCTTTGGCGCGTGTTCTAACCGGAACGTGTGATTGGGCCAAGCGTCAGCGTGGCAGAGCTGGGCCGTGCTCCTCCGCCGCCTCGCCGTTGATGGCCGCGCAGAGCACCGGTGAAGGCTTAAAGGTCACAACTTTGCGCCGCGCGATCGGCACCTCGATGCCCGTGCGCGGATTGCGGCCCACGCGCTCGCTTTTTTCGCGTACAGTAAAGAGGCCGAAGGAGCGCAGCTTGACTGGCTCGCCTCGGATCAGTGCGGCTGCAACCTCCTCAAGCGCCATTTCAAATATCTCTTTGGCCTGGGCGCGCGAGAGTCCCGGGCAAGAGTCATAGACGGCATTTAAGAGATCGGCCCTTGTCACAGTGTTCCGGCCGAGACCCTCCAGCGCAGGCCCGGACTTTTGTCGCACCCTGGTCCGCTCCCCCGATTGAACTGCCGCGGGCCGCAAATCTAAAGCATTTTGCTCACCAGGGGAAACGCCGGCCGCAGCGTTCATCGAAAACCTTTCGCGGGTGCCAGCAGGCGCGCGCATGCGCAGCGTGAACTGTCCGGAATCAACTGCCGGAAAGATCGCCCGCCCGAGGCTGCCTCCGGCAAGGAATAAAGTTAGCCCAGCGGCAGCAAGATAGGCGGGAACGGCGATCCAGCGCCGCCGCACGATGCGTGGCAGGAATTCACGATCCCGGTCTCGAAGATTGTCGAATCGAGAGGGATCAGCAGCATTAGTGTGATGCTCCGCCTGCAGGACCCAGATTGCCAGGACCGGGACGAGGGTGGACGAGAGCAGATAGGAAGCAACCATCGCAAAGCCCACCGCCAGTGCCAGCGGGACGAACAGATTGTGACGCTTGACGAAGGGTGACTGGTCGAACTCGTAGCTGGCCTTCGCGCCCTCCGGCAGCACGGCCTGAAATTTTGGGACATTTTCCTTGGCGCATCGCGGGGCATCCGTTCAATTGCGAGAAAGCCCGCGAGCACCGAACTAATGACCAGTACGAGTATTGTGATGGGCCGCCGGAGGGCGAAGGAAACCAAATTCATCCGGTCCCTTTCAAAAACCCTATGGTACAAGCGTGGCGGCCCCAGGGCTCGGCACTCGATGGATCCAGATTTGGGCCTCGCCAGTTGCGCCGCTCGACCAGCCGCACGGGCAGCGGCCTGTCAAATTGCAGGCCGCGAAGCTCTCTGTCGAAAAGCCATCTGTAAGCAGGTAAGTCGATTATCTCGGCTTCGAGCACGTGGAGCACCTCTCTATCAGCCACGTTGCTTGCGAAAAAATTCATAGAGGTTGTCGAAGATCGCGGCGCCCTTGGCGATCCGTTCGAGATCATCTTTATGGGCTATAACGAGCCCGGCGATTAGCGTCTTGACGCCGCCCACCTCTTCGCGGCCGAACTTGGCGTCTTTGAGGTCTATGTCGTGAACGATCTCGGCAATCGCTGTAAGAGCCTTGTCCTCAAGGCTAGCGGCTGCCAGCAAGACCTCGAAGGTGCAGCGATCGCCGATATGGGTGAACTCCGCATCGAACATATCGAAACGGGGTTCGTTTGCTTCGGGCTCATAGCCTCTGCCTGTGACGAACTTGAATTGAGCTGCTGGATCGATGAATTTTCGAATGAGCCAGGCGGAAGCGATGCGATCAACGTGTACCCCACGGCGGGTGACCCAGATCCGCCCGCTTAGATCACAGAGCGAGCGGTGACCGTGCTCGCTCGATACCGGCTGGGCTGCGCTGTCTACTTCCCTGAGATCTTTCTCCAAACCGGCAAGCAGTCCATCGAGGGATTCGCGGCCGTTGGCGCCGAAGAAATCGATTGCGAGGATTTGGCCGGCCCGGGTCTTCAGTTTTGCAAGTTGGGCCTTGGCATCCGCCTTCGCAGAAGGCGCCGGATCCTCCCGCAGCGCATCGGCCAACGCCCGGGCGCCCTTAGCTAACAGATCATAGTCGTCTTCCCGCGCCGCATTGAACAGGGCGCGGACCTCATGATCAGAAAGACCATCGATCATGCGAGCCTCGCAGATCATGGCCTCGCCGCCGCCCTCACAAATCTCTTTCAGCACCCACTCGAAGTCCTCTTGGGCTTGGTCGTTTGCGGGCAGCGCGTAGACGGCGTTCTTGACCGCCACGGCGCCAAGCGCCTGCAGCCGCCGCCAGATCTTTACACGCAAGTAAGCGGGCTTGGCTGGGATCTGATGGATCAGCAACAGCCAGCGATCCCGCGAGCTAGCGGCGGCATTGGTCTCATGAGCAGCGCTCACGTTGCAGCCATATCATCAAGAGGGTGAGGTTTGAAACACTTGCATCACCATGTCAGTTGCGTATTATCTATGCCATGCGCGGCTTCGACGCAACGGATTGCCCGCTAGACGCCCGCCAACCCGTAGAGGAGCGGCCAGATCACCTAGAGATCGTAGATCTCGACCACCACAAGAGTTGAAGGGAGATGACGATGTCTTCCGTCGTCCGGCGCGTGAGCCTCGCGCTCGCCATGATGCTCTCCACCGCGGCCCTCGCGGTCGAAAGCGATTGGGGTCAGGTTGCCGAAGCCCTCGGCAAAACTGGATCGGAAATGCCGGGCGGCGTTTACCGCGTGGGCTTACCACGCAGCGACCTCAAGGTTACGCTTGACGGCGTTGAGATCAAACCGGCGCTTGCCCTCGGATCATGGCTCGCATTCCAAAAGACCGGTGATCAAGCGATGGTTATGGGTGACCTCGTGTTAACTGCTGACGAGGTTAGCCCCGTGATGAATAAGCTCGTGGAGGGGGGCGTCGACATTACCGGTCTTCACAACCACCTGCTGCGCTCCTCTCCGGCAACTTTTTATATGCATGTCCGCGGCCACGGCGATCCCGTGAAGCTTGCCACGGCCCTGCACGCTGCTCTCGCTGAAACCAAGACACCGTTTCAAGCCGCGGCACCAGGAGCTGCCCATCCTTCCGCTGCCCAGATCGACCTCGATGCCGCGGCAATTGAGAAGACGCTTGGCGCCAAGGGCGCGATCAATGGCGCCGTCCTTCAATTCAGCATTCCTCGCGCAGACGCAATCACCGAGGAAGGGATCGCAATCCCAGCCTCGATGGGAACGGCGATTGCCATCAACTTCCAGCCGGCAGGCAGCGGAAAAGCCGCAGTCACAGGCGATTTCGTGCTGACTGCAAAGGAAGTCAATCCGGTGCTCAAGGAACTCTTGAGCCACGGCATCGAGATGACAGCATTGCATAGCCACATGCTCGGCGATCAGCCCCGGCTCTTTTTCATGCACTTCTGGGCGAATAATGATGCGCAAGAGCTGGCGGCAGGTCTGCGCGCCGCCCTCGATAAGGTCGATGTCAAGAGGAGCTAAGAAAAAGTGGCGGCGGCCCGCGTGAGGAGGCGCTTGAAGCGGCTTCAGCGGCAATGGTGGTGTTGTGAAGAGCGCAGGAGGAGAACGAGGAAGCCTCCATCCAAATGAACGGCCCGCCTTGGCGCATCGTGCAGCACGTCCTTACCGTGACTAGAATCCTGGAAGATGTGTTCGGCTTGGCGCTGTCCTTGCTGGATGTATAGCGGCGGGCATAGGGGGGCCGGTACGGTTGGGTCTTCGATGGCCGTGGTTTGCCGGATGCGCAGCGCATATTTCAAGGAGTGATTCGACCGCCATGGCCCCAAGCTAACCGAGTTCGATAGCTGCGCAAGGCGCCGGGCTCACGCTTGCCTCCAATCCCGCACATTTCCTAAGAACAAAAAACGAATCTTGATCTCTCCGCCGCCCACCCCCTAATCCTGCCCATGGCCAAGCACATACCGCCCCCGCCGGAAAGAGGCGCCGAAGAAGTAAAACTCCGCGATGCGCTCGAGGAGCGCTACCTCGCCTATGCGCTCTCGACCATTATGGGGCGCGCCCTGCCCGACGCCCGCGATGGGCTCAAACCCGTCCACCGGCGCATCCTCTATGGCATGCATGTGCTGCGGCTTGACCCGGGCGCGGCGTTTAAGAAATGCGCCAAGATCGTCGGCGATGTGATGGGCTCGTTCCATCCGCATGGCGATCAGGCAATTTACGACGCGCTCGTGCGGCTCGCGCAGGATTTTTCCTCGCGCTATCCCTTGATCGAAGGCCAGGGCAATTTCGGCAATATCGACGGCGATAGCGCCGCCGCTTACCGCTACACCGAAGCGCGGATGACCGATGTCGCGCGCCTCCTCCTCGAAGGCATCGACGAGGATGCGGTCGATCTCCGCGACAATTATTCGGGTGATCTCAAAGAGCCCGTCGTCCTTCCCGCGGCCTTCCCGAACCTTCTCGCCAACGGCGCGCAGGGCATTGCCGTCGGCATGGCGACCTCGATCCCGCCGCATAATCTCGCCGAGCTGTGCGACGCCGCGCTGCATCTCATTAACCACAGAAACGCCACAACGGCGCAATTGCTGAAATTCGCGCCGGGCCCCGACTTTCCGACGGGCGGCATCATCATCGAGCCAAAAGAAGCGATCCACGAGGCTTATGAGACCGGCCGCGGCTCATTCCGCGTGCGCGCGCGCTGGAAAAAAGAAGACGGAAGCCGCGGCGCTTGGGTAGCTGCCGTCACCGAGATTCCCTATCTCGTGCAAAAGTCGAAGCTTATCGAGCGCATCGCCGAGCTTTTGAACGAGAAGAAGCTCCCCGCCGTTGGCGAGGTGCGCGATGAATCGGCCGAAGACATCCGCATCGTCATCGAGCCGCGCTCGCGCAATATCGACCCCGAGATCATGATGGAGCAGCTCTTTAAGCTCACCGAGCTTGAGAGCCGGTTCCCGCTGAACATGAATATGCTCGCGGGCGGCGCCGTGCCGCGCATCGTCTCCTTTAAGGAGGCGCTGCAACAATGGCTCGATCACCGGCGCGAGGTGCTCTTGCGCCGCTCGCGCCACCGCCATGCCGCGATCGTCCGCCGGCTCGAACTCTTGGCCGGCATGCTCGTTGTATTTCTAAATCTGGACGAGGTGATCCGGATCATCCGCGAGGGAGACGATGCTAAGCTAGAGTTGCAGACGCGGTTTGCGCTCACCGAGATGCAGGCCAGTTACATTCTCGATACGCGATTGCGCAGTCTGCGCCGGCTTGAAGAAATGGAGCTGCGGCGCGAGAACAATGAACTTGCCCGCGAGAAGCAAGAAATCGAGGCATTGCTTGGCGACGAGGCCAAGCAATGGAAGACGATCGCCGGGCAAATTCGCGAGCTCAAGAAAAGATATGGTGCTGATACAAGAATCGGAAAGCGCCGCACGACTTTTGCCGAACCTCCTGAGATCTCCGGCACCGATGTCTTCGAGACAGGGGTCGAGCGCGAGCCGGTTACGATTGTCATCTCTGAGAAAGGCTGGATAAGGGCGCTCAAAGGCCAAGTGACGGATCTCTCCGGATTGCAATTCAAGGGCGATGACCGGCTCGCCGTTTCGTTCTTCGCCGAGACTATCTCGAAAATTCTTGTGCTTGCAAGCGATGGCCGGATCTTTACGCTGGATGCCGCAAAGCTCCCCGGCGGGCGAGGTCAGGGCGAGCCGATCCGGCTCATGGCTGATATTGCCGAGGGCGAGACGATCGCCGCCGTGTTTCCCTATGTGCCACAAAGCAACATGCTTGTTGCCTCAAGCGATGGGCGCGGCTTCATCGCAAACCAGGACGAGATGGTTGGCGGAACACGCAAGGGCAAGCTTCTTCTCAATGCCGAGCCGCCCGCAAAAGCTGCGCTCGCCGCCCCGGTTGATGGCGATCACGTGGCGGTGATCGGCGAGAACCGGAAGCTTCTGATCTTTCCGCTCGCGCAACTGCCTGAGATGGCGCGCGGCAAGGGCGTGCGGCTGCAGCGGTATAAGGATGGCGGCCTGAGCGATGCGAAGGTGTTTTATCTGAAAGCGGGCCTTACCTGGAAAGACTCTGCAGGCCGGACATTCACCGTTGCGGCGCGCGAGCTGCGCGATTGGATCGGCAACCGCGCCGAGGCCGGACGCCTGCCGCCAAAGGGATTCCCCAAAAGCAACCGGTTTGAATGAGATTGGGCTTCAACTTGCGAATTGCAGAGCCAGAAAACTCGGCAAGAATCGCATCTGCTCAAATCTAAAGTAATGATCTGCTCGCTGCGCCAGCGCTGGAAAGATCTGGCGCCAAGAATATCTAATACGAGCTGCCGTAAATCTTGACCTATTGGGGCCAGCCGTCATTGCGAACGAAGTGAAGCAACCAGGACTTGCAGGCACGATCTGGATTGCTTCGCCGCTTCGCTCCTCGCAAGGACGAGTCGGTCTTTAGGGCAGCTGATATAACTTCGGCAATCGCTTCGCTGCGAGGATCACATGACTAAAGCAAGAAAAGCCCGCGCCGTGGGTCTAAACCACGTTGCGCTCGAAGTGGGCGATATCGAGGAAGCGCTGTCATTTTACGCGCGGATACTCGACTTCCAGCTCCGCGGTAAAAACGAGGAGATGGCCTTTATCGACCTGGGTGACCAGTTCCTTGCCCTGCAAAAGGGACGCCGTCAGCTCCCAGATGGCGGCCGTCACTTCGGGCTCGTGGTCGATGACAAAGATGCAGTCCGCCGAGCGCTGGCCGACGCGGGCGTTGAAGTACTGCCTGGGCCGTTCCTCGATTTCCTCGACCCCTGGGGCAACCGCGTCGAGATCGTCGGCTACGACAATATACAGTTCTCTAAGGCGCCGAACGTATTGCGCGGCATGGGATTGATCCACCTTTCCAAGAATGCACAGGCAATCAACGAGCTAACCGAAAAGGGGATGGCGCCGGGGTGAGGCTCGCGAGCAACCGGTGCCGCAGCCGGGCGATGCGAGCAACTACAGCAACAGTTTTGCGGCGGAGCCGAAACCGAATCTACCCCGCTCGCTCCCAGCCGTTTGGCCCAAGCCGCTCTTGCGGCAGGAAGCGGCCCTTATAGCTCATCTTCTGTGAGCCATCGATCCAATAGCCGAGATAGACGTGCGGCAGCCCCAAACGGCGCGCGCGCTCGATATGATCGAGAATCATAAAGGTCCCGCAGGAGCGCCGCGCCTCGGATGGCGCATAGAAGGAATAGACCATCGACAGGCCGTCAGCGAGGACATCGGTGAGGCAGACGGCGATGAGCGGGCGTCGCCCGCCGGGAGCGGCCTCGCTCTTGAGCCGGTATTCGATTATGCGCGTCTCGACGTGGCTGTCCTCGACCATCATGGCATAATCGGCCGCAGTCATATCGGCCATGCCGCCGTCCGCATGGCGCCTATCGAGATAGCGGCGAAAGAGCGCATATTGTTCCGAAGTCGCCTCCGCCCGCACCACATTGGCCGCGACGTCGCGATTCGCCTCGATCACGCGGCGCAGATTGCGCGAAAGCCGGAACTCGGCGGCTTTGATGCGCACCGACACACAAGCACGGCAATTTTCGCAAGCAGGCCGGTAGGCGATCGTCTGCGAGCGGCGGAAGCCCGATTGCGTGAGCTGATCGTTAAGCGCCGCCGCGCGCCGGCCGATCAGATGCGTGAAGACCTTCCGCTCCTGCCGGCCGGGCAAATAGGGGCACGGCGATGGCGCGGTGAGATAAAATTGCGGTGCGTCGCGCGGCTCTCGCGTCAAGTCAACGCCCCCTGCCTCCTCTAAAGCCCAACGCGCCCGCGCCGCCCGGACTCTAGCTTTATAAAACCCATTCCGCCGCGCCCATCAGACGAACCGCCGCGTGACAATGACCCCGGCAAGCATATCATGCAAACATCTTTTGTTCGCGCTCACGAGAGAAACAAGAAAGACCGGTGGAAACATGGTGCTCACATAAAAGAGCACGGCATGGGCTGCGGCATTCAAGAACGGCACTCTCGTCCCATCGGTAAGACGCATCTCGAGATCCATCGCCGCCATCCCTGGCGTTGCCATCCGGTAACCAGAGACGGTGAGGCCATTATAGAAGAAGGCCACGATGGGAAAAAGCGGCGGCAGAATGAAAAGCGATAGCCCGAACGTCAGCACCGCGAGCGCAACCCAGAGCAAGAACGACAGAATTAAAATGAGAATGAGATCAAAAAGGAGAGCCAGAATCCGCCGCGTGCGCACGCCCGCAAGCGCCTGTGCCGGGAGAACGGGAGCTGGGTGCAAGGCAGAAGGATACCTGCCGTAGCCGTTTTCGAATGTCATGTTGCGCCGCTCCATAACCTCAGCGGCGCCACGACGCGATAGGGCGCCGCACGGGATATGGTTTTTGGTGTCGAGCCGCGCAAGAGCTGGCGCAGCTTCGGACGCAAGCCGCCGGGGCGGCGGGGCGCGGCGCGTGAGCCGGCCCGCGCCCGCTCCTCTAAAGGATGCTGCGCAGGGCCAAATGGAGCGCCCGGGGGCTCAAGGGCTTCTCGAGCCACGGCATCGGCCTGAAGATCCGGTCAACCCCCGTTGTTCCTGCTGGATAGTGGGAGACGGCAAGAAGCGGAATCTCCCGCTCGCAGAGCTTGCGGGCAAACCCGGCGCAGCTCCTCTCGCCAGGCTTCACATCGATGATGGCCGCATCGGCGCGGCTCTTGGCGAGCCACTTACCGGCAGAGGCACAATCGGCAAAGGAAACTGGCGAGAAGCCGCCCGCGAGAAGCATGCCCTCGTGGAAAACCGACTCGGCCGCGTCAGGCTCAAGCAAAAGAACGACCGGCCGCGCCCTCTGGCGTCCCGCAGGCGGTTCGGCGGCTCTTCGCAACGCGCTCGCCGGAAGCCGGGCGATGCAGCACTCTCCGGACGCCGGCGGAACGCGCGGGCAGGGCGCCCTTTGGCCTCGACACCTGCGGCACCAGAGCTCCGCGGCGGCGAAGCGCCTGTGCTGCGCCCAGGTGCCGCCCGCGACCCACATCCAGGAAAGGGCCGGATGCTCGGCCTCAAAGCGCGCGTCCCAAGCGTCCCCGGCGCGCGACGTCTCATCCAGAAAAGAAAGCCGGTAATTCACGTCTTACCCCTAAAGAATACAGCCGAGCGCCAAGTGAAGGCTCGCGGCCGTGACAGGCTTCTCGAACCACGGCGCAGCCCGCAGGATAGGATCGATGCCCGGGCTGACCGCGGAAAGGTGCGAAACGGCAAGAAAGGGGATCTGCTTTTCGCAGAGGATTTTTCCGAGCCTGGCACAGGATGGGTCCGCCGGTCTTGCCTCGATGATGGCCGCATCGGGCCGGTGGGCCGAGAGCCACTTCACGGCCGCTTGATCATCGAAAAAGAACTCGGCGATCGAATAACCGGCAGTTCCCGCCAAGACTTCATCATTGAGAGCGCCAAAAGGCTCGCTATCCACGATGAGAACGCACGGCTTGGCCCGGCCGCCGGCTTTTGCATCCCTGATCAGGCTCTGCGCGGGGATGCGCACAGCGCAGCGGCCCTGGTTGCGCAGCTCCATCGCCGACCACCTCCCGGCCAGCGCCGAGACGCCGCCAGCAATCCACATCCAGCGCATAGCGTCGCGCTCGCAATGGAAGCGGGCTTGGCGGATTTCGCGGACGCGGCCTAAATCGTCGAGAAAGGAAAGCTGATACTCCACAGGCGCACCCCGGCCTATTGTGGCTTTCTATTTACGGGTGCTTTTAGCCTATGCAGGAGTCCTTTGCATGTCAGTGACATTGGCCACAGACGCAAAGAAATTATTGCAGCAGAAGCCATAAAAATAACAATATTATTCAAATATCAAAACAGTTGCTCCGGATGCCTCGCATTCGAGTGCTCGCTTTTGCGCAGCGGGCAAATATGACAACTTTCGAACAATGTGAACATTGCTTCATACGGGCTCCGGCAGAGATCTTTGCTTTCGCGCGAACGCCCGCTTAGATTGCAAACCCGCCCCAAACGGGGGTATTCTTTTTCCATTTTTAAAAGGTATTTATCCAGTCCACATTCCAGCACTCTCTTTGGGAAAAATAGGCGTGGCCAAATGCGAACCGGAACTTGCCCGGAAAAATGCGATTTGGAACGTCATCGAAACAGTTAGCGGCGAGCGGCTCTACCCTTACCTTGAAAAACTCGATGCCAAGGCCGGGGACGTCCTTTGCGAGCCGGGAAGCACCATCGATTACGCCTATTTTCCTTTGGGCGCCATTCTCTCCATGGTGACGGTGCTCCGAAATGGCGCGTTCATCGAGACCGCCAATATTGGTGCCGAGGGGTCCTTCGCAATCTGCTTGGCCCTCTACGGCCTTGCCTCGCCCAAACGGTGCAGCGCCTATACGCGCTGCCTCGTCCAATCTCCGGGCGCGCTCCTGCGCGTCCACCTCGCCGTGCTGGCGCCGGAGTTCGCCAAGAGCGCGGAGCTGCGCGATGTCGCGGCTCGCCACGAAGCCATGCTTATGGCCCGGGTGCAACAATCGGCTGCGTGCCAAGCAGTGCACAGTGTGCAAGAACGAATCACCCGCTGGATTCTCGACATGCACGATAGGGTTGGCCGGGACGAGATTTCCTTCACCCATGAGTCCTTGTCTCAACTCCATGCTATGAACCGCAAGTCGGTAACCCTTGCTCTCGGAGCCCTCGAAAAAGCAGGGCTCATCACGGCCGGCCGGGGCAAGATAACGGTTTGCAACCGTATCGGGCTCGAAGCAGCAGCATGCGAGTGCTACGCCATAACAAAAGAGCTGCAGCGCTCATTCGAAGCGAGATCCTCATTGAGTCTGCGGCGCCCCGGCACTCATTCGAGCTGGCCGGCACGGGAGACGGCGTCAAAGCTGTCGCGGCAATAAGCTTGCCATCGGCAGATCGTCATGTCCGGGCCGACACGCCATCACAATGGGATGCTGGATGCTGGGCTCAAGGCCGGGGGCATGACGGCTCTCTAATTGCCAGAACGTCATGGCCGGGCTCGACCCGGCCATCGAGAAGACGATGTTGGATGCGCAGCCGCAAAATCCAGCCTTCTGTGGGCTGGCCCACAGACGTTCAGGGAAAAAGCGAATAACATGCCAGCTCTGCCTCGCCGATGTGAGGCTGCTGGCCGCGGCGCGGCAAGGCTTGGGCCGGCCGATGATTATCAAGCCCATTGAGTTCATCTCGGGAAACAAGCTCCTCAATGCCCTGGCCGCGAGCGCCCTCGAGAGACTCGATCCGCACATCGAGCGAATCGAGGCCGGCCTCGGCGCCGTCATCTGCGAGGCAGGCGGGATGCTCCATCACGCCTATTTCCCCGAGACGTCGGTGCTCTCCTTATTGACCGTGCTTAAGAACGGGGCCGCGATCGAGACGGCGAACATCGGCCGCGAGGGCCTCTTTGGCCTCGCCTTCGTCATGTACAAGCCGAGCCATGGCTGCTTTAACCGCTGCATCGTCCAGCTGCCGGGGAGCTTCATTCGCGTTCCGGCTTCGATTTTACGGCGGGAATACGAGAGCAATGCGCAGATCCGCGATCTGTTCGCGAGCTACACGGGGGCGCTGTTGGCGCAAATTCAGCAGACCGTCGCGTGCAATGCGGTCCATAACGTGCAGCAAAGGGTTTGCCGCTGGCTTTTGATCATGCACGACCGGGCGAGCGGCGATGAGCTCATGTACACGCACGAATTCTTAGCCGAGATGATCGGGGCAAACCGCAAGTCGGTCACGCTCGTCGCCCAGGCGCTGCAAAGGGCCGGTATGATCGAATATCATCGCGGAAAGATAAAAATCCTCGACCGCCGCCGCCTCGAGCAGGTCGCGTGCGAGTGCTATGTGGTAATTAAAAAGCGTTTCGAAGATCTCTTGACCGTCCCGCAAGAGCAGCAACAAGCCTCTGATCTCCTTTGACTTGCTCTGCTGCGCCGCGGGGCTGGCTGCAGTCGCGCTGCCAAACACAAGGAGATCATGACGGCCGCGCTTGATTTTACTGCGGGCCTGCCGCAAACCATTTGAGCCTTGAGCTCAGCTCCGCTTCGTTCACATGCGCCAGGCGCTTCATTCGCTGCACCTCCAAACCAACGGCAAGGGTCTCATCGAGATCACGGGCGAAATCGCCCGCTGGCTTTCCGGCCAGGGCGTCTCGGCGGGGCTTCTCACCGTCTTCTGCCGCCACACCTCGGCGTCGCTCCTCATTCAAGAGAATGCCGATCCCGACGTGCAATCGGATCTCGAAAGCTTCTTTGAAGCGATCGCGCCCGAAGACAGGAGGCGTTACATACACCAGGCCGAAGGCTTGGACGACATGCCCGCCCATATCAGGGCCGCCCTGTCGCCCACCCAGCTTTCTATTCCGGTTGCCTCCGGGCGGATGGTGCTTGGGACCTGGCAGGGCGTTTATCTCTTCGAGCACCGGAAGAGGCCGCACCGGCGCGAGGTCGTGCTGCACCTTCTCGGCGAATAGGCAGGCGCCCCCCGCGCCCACGACGCGGGCCTTCTTCTGCCCTTCTCCTGTTAGGCAGACGGAGCCTGCACGGACTGGCTGACCTGCGCCAGGGCCGCGCGCAGCGCCTCCTCCTTTGTGTGATCGAACGAGGTCCGCAGCACCACGCCGCCAACGCCCTTGAGATCGTCAAGCACCTTGTCCGTGGTCATTTTGCGGATGAGAAGAAAGAGGGCCGCGTTGCCGGGTTGAATGCTCTGCGCGACCTCTTTCATAAAGGTGTCATTGATGCCCACATCGGCGAGCCAGCCGCCGAGCGCGCCGGAGGCGGCACCCAGAGCCGCGCCGGCAACCGGCATCAGGAAAATCAATCCGATGAGCGTTCCCCATAAAGCGCCGGAGGCCGCGCCCGCTGCCGTGGTATTGATGAGCTGATTGAGCCTGATCGAACCGCCGGGCTCCTTGACGGCTATCGCTGCATCGCCGAGCTCGATCAAATATTCCTTTTGCAGCTGCAGGATCCTTTGGCGCACCTCCTCGGCCTTGGCCTCGGTCGGGAATGCAATAACGACTAAATCGCTCATAGCGTGGCTCTCTCCGTTTGTTTCGCAAAGGCTCTGCCGGCCGGGTTTGGCTGCCGTCCCTGCCGGGTCTCCCGGCCGACGGCTGACGGCCGATCATAGCACGAAGAGGAAGCGAATGCCGCCTCGGGTTTGCTGCTTCAAGCGGCCAAACCCCGGCCTTCATCCCGCGGATGGGGGGCGCGCCAGAGGCAGGCCTTTGATTAACTCAATTGATATGCATGGGCGAGCGAAGCCTGCGCCACGCATGATAGGGAAAGAGAGCAGGAGAGAAGCATGGCTGCGAACAAATTCATTTTGAAGGGCTCTGGCGTCGAAGTCACCTATGTGCTCGGCGCCAACACCATTCTTCCAGCGCTGCATTATAAGGCGGGGGCTTTTGAGAAGAACTTCCGCCCGAGCGAGATCCTCACCGAAGATACGGGTCTTGGGCAGATGGTTTCTGTCTCGCTCGTGCGCAGCACCGATACGGGCGGAGAGCGGTTTGGCTTCTTTCTGCCTCTCATCAATGTCGCTCGCGGGGAGATCGCGCATTTCCACTCGATTGGTATTTACGAGACCTTCAGCGGGCCGGACTCGTTTCCCCGCCGGCCTTCGACGTGGCGGTGCATCGAGATGATCGGCAAGGCCGAGAGCGTAATCGTGCCGCTCGAAGAGGGTGCCGTCATCTAATCGGGGGCTATTTCGCCCATCTTCCGGCGGCCGAAGCTGCGCCCTCCGGCAATGCCGAACATGTGACTGGCCACGGGCGCCGGGAGCGGAACTCGGCGCACTTGGGCGGCATTTTCCGGTCCCGGGCGCAAGGCTTGCGGCCACCAGGGCCAGTGCCCGGGCCTGGTAAACACATTATGCTTCAGAACAGATGATTGCGAGCAACAAGCCTGATGAAGTTTTTTACCATCTGTACTGGAATCTCATAGGCCGGAGCCGGAAAAGCCGTTGATTTGCACAAAATTGATGTTTACATCCTATCCTGGGTTATGGTCTAGTTAGTCGCTTCCATCAGGGGAGGACAAAGCTACCGCGGCTTCCGCAATGGCGGAAGGCGGGAAAGGAGATGCGCACTCTAAAAGGCCGGGGTTGCGTGGCCTTGGCTCCGGCAAAGGGTTGATCGAGCGGAGCTCGCTTTTGCGGGAGAAGACAAAAAATGCCGCCCTTTTCTTACGAACTTCATGAAATGACTCACCTCGCCATGGCGCCGGTGCGGGCGTTCTCCGACGTGGCGCGGACATGGTTCGAGAGCCCCATCAATCCCCTTTCCTATACGCCCGCCGGGCGCAATCTTGCCGCTTCGGCGACGCTCTTCGAGCGCTTGACGCGGCGCTTCGAGAAACCCGAGTTCGGCATCGCAACGGTCACGTCCGAAGGCAAGATGGTCCCAGTCACGGAAAAGGCCGTGTGGGAGAAGCCCTTTTGCACGCTCCTCCACTTTGAGAAGCAGTTTGGCCAAGACTCGCACCCGAAGCAGCCCATGCTCCTCATCGTCGCGCCGATGTCCGGGCATTATGCAACGCTTTTGCGCGGTACGGTTGAGGCTTTCCTTCCCTATTACGACGTTTTCATCACGGACTGGGTGAACGCGCGGTCGATTCCTTTGGCAAACGGCCGGTTCGACCTCGACGACTATATTGATTACCTGATCGAGATGTTCGCCCTCCTGAGCAAGGGGCGCGACGGCAGGCCCCTGCATGCTCTCGGCGTTTGCCAGCCCGCGGTTCCGCTGATTGCTGCCGTCGCCCTGATGGAAGCGCAGGACAGCCCTCATGTCCCCGCCTCAATGACGCTCATGGGCGGCCCGATCGACACGAGGCGGAGCCCGACCAAGGTCAATCTGCTCGCCCAGGAGCGCGGCAGCGCCTGGTTCCGGCACCACTGCATCTGCCATGTTCCTTTCGGCTACCGCGGTGCGGGCCGGGAAGTCTATCCAGGGTTCCTGCAGCTCACTGGATTTATGGCCATGAATGTGGACCGTCATGTCGCTGCTCACTTGGAGTATTTCGAGCACCTCGTCAGCGGCGATGGCGATTCGGCCAGAAAACACCGGGAATTCTACGACGAATACCGGGCCGTCATGGACCTGCCTGCAGAGTTCTACCTCCAGACCGTCGATACTGTGTTCGTCAAGCACGCGCTGCCGAAGGGAGAGATGACCCACCGGGGCAAGCCGGTCGAGCTTGCCGCTATCCGCCGCGTCGGGCTCCTCACGGTGGAAGGCGAAAAGGACGATATCTCGGGAATTGGGCAGACTTCTGCGGCGGTCGAGCTTTGCACGAATATTCCGGATGGCATGAAAGCCCATTACCTGCAGCGGAAAGTTGGCCATTATGGTGTCTTCAATGGCTCCCGGTTCCGGGATGAGGTCGCCCCCCGGATCCGGGATTTCCACCAGTCAATCAGGCCTCAAAGCAGGCCCTTGAGGCTTGCCGGAACAGCCTAACAGCAGAAGTGCAGCGGCGATCCGAAGTCCCGCGTGCCGCGTGAGCCTAGCGACTCAGCGCTGGGGCCGCTATTTTGCGGCTATGCCTGAGCCTCCAAAGATCCGGCCGCGCGCCAGCTCAACCTCTTATCTCGACGTCTCTCACGCCGGTGAGACTTACCGGATCAGCCTGCGCCGGACAGCCTCGGCGAGGCGCTTCACCCTCCGGGTACGCCCCGCAACCGAGGACGTGGTCCTGACCATCCCCTCACGGGGGAGCCTCAGCGAGGCAAAGTCGTTCGCCTTGCGTCACGCGGCCTGGATCGGGGCGAGGCTCCGCAGGCTCCCGCAGAAGATCCCTTTCGAGCCAGGGGCCATTATTCCTGTGCGCGGCGTCCTGCACGTGATCGTCCATGCTCCGGCAAGGCGCGGCGGGCTCTGGATTGAACCGGCTGAGGAGCTTGCGGGGAAAACACCTCTCATTTGCGTTGCGGCGGACCTTCCATTCATCCCCCGCCGCGTTCGCGATTATCTGATCAGAGAGGCGAGAAGGGACATCGAGGCGGCCGTAGCGGCCCATGCCGGAAAGCTCGGCCTTGCGGCTCGAAAGATCACACTGCGGGATACGGTCAGCCGCTGGGGCTCCTGCTCATCCTCAGGCTCTCTTAACTTTTCTTGGCGGCTCATCATGGCACCGCCCTATGTTCTCGACTATCTGGCGGCGCATGAGACGGCGCATCTGCTGCACCTCAATCATTCGAGCGCTTTCTGGGCCGCGGCCGCTCGCTTGACACCGCATGTGGAGCGCGCCGAGGCCTGGCTCAAGGCACACGGGCCAAGCCTGCTGAGGTTTGGTCGCGGCGCTTAGGCTGCCGCTTCGTCTGGCCCGGGCTGGACGCCTGCTCCCGGCTTATCCGCCCGGCGGCTGCGGCGCGGGCTGCTCCATTTCGGCGAGCCGCTTACGGTAGAGAGCGGCAAAGTCGATCGGGTCGATATAAAGCGGTGGAAACCCGCCCCCGCGCACCGCCTCGGCGATGATCTGGCGCGCGAATGGAAAGAGTAAGCGCGGACATTCGATCATGACCACCGGATGGGTGTCCTGCGCAGGGATGCCGCGAAGCCGGAAAAGCCCGCCGTAGTCGAGCTCGAACTTGAACAACAGACCCTGGCCCTCGCCTGCCGAGCCTTCAAGGAGAAGGCTGACCTCGAAATCGGATTCGGCGACCTGGCGCGCATTGACATTGACCTGAATCGAGATGTTCGGGGGCTTCTCTTGCGGCCCGAGAGAGCGCGGCGCATTGGGGTTTTCGAACGAGAAATCCCGGACAAACTGCACCATTACATTGATCGAAGGCGCCTCGCCAGCCGGGCCCGCATTGCCGTTTCCTTGCCCATCAGCCATCATAGGGGCCTCACGTTCGCGGCAAGAGCAATGAAGGACACGGAACTCTTTCTGGTCATTCTCATGGGCGCTCTTCTGATTATCGCGATCCACATGATCAACTGGGCCCGGTGAGAAAAGCCTGGTCGAAGTGGCCGCGAGGGTCGAGATTGCGCCCGCGCCTATCACGGATGGAGCGGCGCCGCAAGAATGCAGCCCGGGCGCGGGGTGGCCCTCGCACGGCTTGGGCGCGCACTTTGGCTGTCAGCACAGCAGAAAGTCCAGGAATAGGCGTCTCGCTAGCCAGGCTTTAGTTGCGTTGACAAGTATGAGATTCGTAAGTTTCTGCGTTAAGCGCCCCATGGATATGCCTCGATTTTACCTGATCACGCCGCGTGTCTCGGACTGGAGGTCCTACCCTTCCCTCCTGGATGAGGCCTTCGCCGTGTGCGGCGTCGCCTGCGTCCTTTTGCGGACCGCGGTTCAAGATCGAATTGAGAGAGAAAATGTCGTGCGCGCGCTCTGTCCTCTGGTTCAAGATCACGGCGCCGCCTGCCTTATTGACGGGCATCCAGAGCTCGCGCTCAGCGCCAACACCGATGGTGTCCACATTTGGGAAGCTGGCGCTAGCCTCCAAGCCGCACTGCGCGCCCTCAAACCCGGCAAGATCGTGGGCGCGGGAGGACTTAAGACCCGCCATGAGGCGATGATCGCAGGGGAAGCCGGGGCAGATTATGTGATGTTCGGGGGGCCTGAATTGAACGAGCCGCAGCATGCCATCGTTGAGAACGCCGCTTGGTGGGCCGAGCTCTTCACCGTTCCCTGTGTTGGCTATGCACATGAACTCCAAGCGATAGGCGCGCTCGCCCGCGCGGGGGCGGAGTTTATCGCGCTCTGCGGCGCAGCCTTTGGTGATCCGCGCGGCACCGGCGCCGCGCTCCGGGAGGCAGCGCGTATTGCCGCCGAGGCGCAGGAGGCCGCGTAATGACGAGCAAGAAGCCATTCCGCAATCTGTCCGCCATTCTCTTGGCCTTAAGTTCAGGCACGCTCTGCGCAGGTGCAGCTCGGGCGCAAACGCCCGCTGATCCCAGCGCGGCCTCGCTCCCTGCGCCAGCCCGGCTCGGCGGCGCGCCGGACTATGCCTATGCCGCTTACCAGAGCGGGCATTATGTCGCCGCGATGCAAGAGGCGATGGCGCGCATTAAGGCCGATCCCGAAGATGGGCCTGCCATGACACTCATCGGTGAACTCTATGCGAAAGGGCTTGGCGTCAAACGCGATCCAGCTGAAGCCGCGCGCTGGTATGGGCTTGCTGCAGCGCGCTCCGACCCGCAGGGCATGCTGGCACTCGGGCTTGCCAAACTGAAGGGCGAGGGGGTGGCTCAAGACCGCGCGGCCGCTCAGTCCCTTTTCGAAAAAGCCGCAGCCCAGGGCCTGCCCGGCGCCATCTACAATCTCGGCGTCCTTGCCGTCGAGACCAATGGCAAAAATCCAGATTTCGAAAAAGCCGCAGGGCTTTTTCGCCAGGCCGCGGAACTCGGACTTGCGGACGCCGCCTTCGCATTGGGCCTGCTCTACAAGAACGGCACCGGAGTCGAAAAAAACGACGAGCAGGCGGCCTCATGGATCGGCCGGGCGGCTAAGGAAGGTCATGTTCCGGCCGAGGTTGAATACGCCATCATGCTCTTCAATGGAACCGGCACGGCCAAGGATGAGGCAGCCGCTGCAAACCTCTTCCTTAGAGCCGCAGTGCAAAACAACCCTGTTGCGCAAAATCGCCTCGCGCGGATCCTTGCGGCCGGACGCGGCCTGCCAAAGGATAGGGTTGAAGCCATGAAGTGGCATCTTCTCGCGAAAGCCGCAGGCGTCAACGACAGCTGGCTTGACGGGGAGCTCGCCAAGCTCTCGCCGCAAGAAAAAGCGGCCGTTGAAGCGCGCGTGCACCAGGACGGCGGCCTGTTCGGCAATTGAGGCAGAAGCTCTTGCCCATGCCGGTCACACGCCCATCTCTCCGGCCAATTCTGCGAGACCGCAAAGGGCAACGCCCTCGCGCATGTGCTGAGGCAGCGGCGCCTCTACCTGCACCGCCGCCCTGCCTTTATAAAAAGGAATCATGATGGCTTTGGCGTGAAGGTGCAGCCTCGTTCCACCCCGGCCATAGATGCAGTCGCCCAAGATGGGCCAGCCAAGCGCCGCGCAATGAACGCGCAGCTGATGCGTGCGCCCGGTGAGCGGCGAGAGCTCAAGAAGGGAAAGGCCAGGCCCGCGCCCGCGCACCCGCCAGCGGGTCTGCGCCGGGGCGCCAGAAGGATCGGCTTTCATCCACCAGCCGCGGCCGGGATCGAGGCGTTTGAGCGGCAAATCAATCAAGCCCTCAACCTCTGCCGGGCTGCCTTCGACAATCGCCCAATAAATCTTTTGCACCTTGCCCTGCTTGAAGAGGAGGCCAAGCTTTTCTAGCGCCCTGCGATGGCGTCCGAGCACAAGGCACCCCGAAGTCTCGCGGTCGAGTCTGTGCGCGAGGGAAGGGTTGCGCGGCAACCCGAAGCGAAGGACATGAAAATGGTCTTCGAGGCTTTCACCCCCTTTTGGCCCGCGATGGACGGCAATGCCTCCGGGCTTGTTAATGACCAGCATCATCGCGTCGCGGTAAAGGAGGCGGGCGGCCAATTCGTCCTTCGTCACGGGCTAGAAACTCGCGTTCAAGCTTACCACCAGCCGCGCCATTTGAACCAAACAACGGGAATGATTGCGCTCAGCGCAATGACGGCGAGCCCGAACTCATAGCCATAGGCCCAGCTATATTCCGGCATGTTTTTGAAATTCATTCCCCACATGCTGGCGAAAAAGGTCGGCGGGATGCCGACGACCGACACGATCGTCAGGATCCGGAAGATATTGTTCTGATCGACATTGGTCAGCCCCACCGTTGCATCAAGAAGCAGCTGAATCTTGTCGGTCAAGTGCGTTTCGTAATCGTTGAGGGATTCGACGTCGCGCTGCAAGCTCTTGAGCTTCACGCGCACGCCGCTTTCGAGATAAGAGGCATTAGCCGCGACGTAGGGCAGCATACGAGCAAGGCCTAAGAGCAGGTCTTCAATCTTCGAGGCGAGATCGCCGTTGCGGCCAATCTCGCGCAGAAGGCTTCGCAATTGCCTGCTGTCGTCGCGCGGGCGGTTGCGCGGCACCCCCGCGCCGTTCGCGCGGAAAATCTCCTGCGAAAGGATGTCGAGATCAGCGCCCGCGCGCTCAAGCACATCCGCAGCATGATCGACCACCGCCTCTATAATCGTCATTAATGCCGCAGCACCGCCGGCCGGCATCCCAGGTCCGGAGATATTGACGGCAGCCTCGTCCAAGATTTTCAAGGGCTCGAAACGGATCGTCAGCAGCATGTCTTTTGACAAGGAAAGGCCAAGCGGCGTCAGCGCGGGCACACCGCCCTCCTTGCGGTGTATCACCGGTATGCTGAGGTGGAGCCAGCCGCGGTCGCTGCGCAGCCTGCTCGAGGTTTCGATCTCCGAGAGAATATCAAGGGTCGGCACGGAAATGCCGAGTGCACGCTCGAGATAGGCGATCTCCTCTTCGCCCGGACGAAAGGCATCGATCCAGCTGACTCCGCCGGGTATGGCAGCGCCTTGCACCGGGTCTTCAATCTTGGTCTTGCCGGGGCCGTGGAACGTAAGCATCGTATCAAGGATAAAATGCTTCGCCGCGCTGCGCCATCGTGAGCAGCCGCTCGCTTGCGCAGTAAATGGGGCTGATGCTTTCCAGCCGGCTTGCGCGCGCGATTATATCTTGCAGCCCGAGCCAATCAGCATATTTCAGCGCGCCGCCCAGATAGCGCGGCAGGCCTAGGCCCAGAACGAGGCACATGTCGATCTCCGCGGGGGTGGCCGCAATCCCGTCTTCGAGGCACCGCGAGGCCTCCAAGATCATCGGCAGCATCAAGCGGCTCGTAATCTCATCCGCGCTGAGAGGCCGGCTGCCGCTAGGCTGCCGGGTTGCAAGGAGGCGCCCCGCATCGGGATCTACGTCTTTGCGCGGGCGCCCCTTGGGATCGCACTCATATTTGTAAAAGCCGTGGCCATTCTTTTGGCCAAGCCGGCCCGCCCGCAAGAGCACTTGGAGGGCCGTCTCGAATGGAACGTTCATGCGCGGCACATAGCCCGCCGAGACGATCTCGATGACATGCTGCGCAATGTCCAGTCCAATTACATCGCTGAGATAGGCTGGACCCATCGGCCAGCCAAAGGCTTCCATCGCCTTGTCGATCTCTTGAAAATCCACTCCCTCATGGACGAGATGCAAAAAAGCAATGAGATAGGGCGTGAGGATCCGGTTTACAACAAAGCCCGGGCAATCCTCGACGAGGATTGGCGTCTTACCGATCGCCATTGCATAGGCCATGACGGCCGCAATCGCACGCGCCGATGTCTTGGGGCCGCGCACGACCTCGACGAGCGGCATTCTCGGCACGGGATTGAAAAAATGCATGCCGAGAAAATTCTCTGGCCGCTTGAGACTTCCGGCGAGAGCCGCAATGCGGAGTGATGAGGTATTCGAGGCAAGGATTGCCGAAGGCTTAATGACGTCCTCGATCTCGCGCAAGACTCTTTGCTTAACCGCAGCCTCCTCCACGACGGCCTCAATCGCAAGATCGGCTTCGGCAAACCCATCGTAGGTGAGGCGCGGCTCAATTGAGCCAAGGATGCGATCGCCTTTCTCCTGCGTAAGCCTGCCCTGCTCGATCCCCTTCGCGAGCGATTTGCGCGCTTCCGCTAAGCCGATATCAAGCGCGGCTTGCGAGATGTCCTTCAGCACCACCGGAACGCCGCTCAACGCGCTTTGGCAGGCGATGCCGCCCCCCATGACGCCTGCGCCCGCAATGGCGGCCTTGCGCACGGGCGCCGCGTCCTTGGCCTGGCGGCGTGCTGCCTTCTTCACAGCCTGCTCATTGATAAAGGTTGCAACGAGCGAATCCGCGGCCTGTGTTTTTGCAACTTTTGCGAAGGTTTCGGCTTCGAGCGCCAATGCGGCGCGGCTTTCAAGGCTTGCCGCTTTCTCCAGCAAACCGGCGGCAAACTGCGCTGCAGGGTAATGCGGCAGCGCCTTGGCTGCTTGCGTTTTGGCCGCAGACAGAAGAGACGCAGCCTCTTGCACAGAAAGGCCGAGGTTCTGTTTCATCGCCTCACGCCGTGCGCGCCAACCGGCTTTGTCATTGATCGCATCCTGAAGAAGAGCGCGCGCTGCGGCCTGCAAATCGCCGGGAGCGGCTATGGCATCGGCAGCCCCTGCTTGCCTCGCCTCCTCGGCGTTCCTTTGCGCGCCCGAGATGATCCAGTCTGCTGCCGCCGCAAGGCCAATGAGACGCGGCAAGCGCATCGTGCCCCCATAACCCGGAAAAAGGCCGAGATGTATCTCGGGCACGCCAATCTTCGCGGCGGTGGACATGACGCGGTAATCCGCCGCAAGCGCAGCCTCAAACCCGCCGCCAAGCGCAAAACCGTTGATCGCCGCAACTGAGGGCACCGGGAGCTCTGCGATCTTGCTGATGATCGCGCTATTTCCGGCGACGAAGGCTTCAATCTCTGTCTCAGGCTTTTTGAACACGCCGGTGAATTCGAAAATATCAGCCCCGACGATGAAGGCGTCCTTGGCGCTGGTGATCAAAAGGCCCTTGATGGCTGGACATGCCTTAATTGCGTCAAGCGCGCGGCGCAGCTCATCGAAAGCAAGCCTATCGAGCTTATTGACGGCCTCGGAGCCGCGGTCGAACCTGAGCTCGGCAATTCCATCTGCCTGCACCTCAACCTTAATCGCTTGGCCGTCGAAAACCATTGGGCCTCACCTCGCGGTGTTCAAATGAGACTTGGCTGGCGCGCGCCCTCAGGCCTTGCCGGTTTCAAACGCCGCCGCAATGAGCGCTCTTGTATAAGGCTCGCGGGGGTGCCCGGCAATCTCTTGCGCCGCGCCGTGCTCAACGATTCGTCCGTCTTTCATTACCGCAATTTCGTCCGAAATGGCACGGATCACCCCGAGATCATGGCTGATGAAGAGATAAGTCATGCCGTGTTTTTCTTGCAGCTGCTCAAGAAGGGCAAGGATTTCGGCCTGCACCGCGCGGTCGAGCGCCGAGGTCGGCTCATCGAGCACAAGGAGACGGGGTTTCAAGATAACCGCCCGGGCGATCGCCACCCTCTGGCGTTGCCCGCCCGACAGCTCTTCCGGGAACCGGCGGCGCAAATCCGGACTGAGCAGCACCTCTTCGAGCGCAAGGCAGGTGCGCTTATCCCGCTCGCGGTCCGTCATAAGAGGCTCGTGAATGCGCAGTCCTTCGATGATAATGTCGCCGATGCGCATCGCTGGAGAGAGGGATCCAAAGGGATCTTGAAACACAATCTGCATAAAGCGCCGCAGCGGGCGCATCGCCTCGCGGCTCAGCGCCGTGAGATCGCGCCCGTCAAAGAAAATGCTACCGCTCGCTGGCACGAGCCTCAAAAGCGCGCGAGCAAGCGTGGATTTGCCCGAGCCCGACTCGCCGATGAGGCCAAGCGTGCGCCCATCGTATAGGGTGAGGCTTACATTATCTACCGCCTTGATCTCACGCTGCGCGCTCGAGACTCCGCCTCGCAAGGAGAACGACACCGAGATATTGGCTGCCCGCACAATCACGGCCGCCTCCTTGCGCACATGCGGGCGCGCCTTCGGCATGCTTTCCATCAGCATCCGGGTGTAAGGGTGGCGCGGATTTGCGGTGACTTCCCTCGCAGGTCCGCTTTCAAGAGCTTCCCCCCTGCGCAGGACGTGGACCGTATCGGCGATGCGCCGCACGAGGCCAAGGTCATGGCTGATGAAGATCATCGCCAACCCAAGCGTTTCTTTGAGCTTTCCGAGCAGCTCAAGAATGTGCGCGGCAACGGTGACGTCGAGTGCGGTCGCCGGCTCATCGGCGATCAGGAGGGCCGGATTGCACGCAATCGCCATCGCAATCGCGGCGCGCTGGCACTGCCCGCCCGAGAGCTCATGGGCGTAGGCGTGAAAGCAGCGGGCTGCCTCGCTTAGATCAACGAGGGCAAGAAGCTCCTGCGCGCGCTGCCTCGCTAGGCGGCGGGAAAGGCCAGCTTTCAACCGCAAGACGGCGGCGATTTGCGAGCCAATCGTGAACAGGGGATCGAGCGCGGGCCTTGGCTCCTGAAAGATCATAGCAATCCGCCGGCCAAGCAGCGCATCAAACTTGCGCTGAGGCAACTCGAAAAGGTTTTGGCCGCCAAAAAACGCGCTGCCCGAGACGGAAGCGCTCGAAGGCAGAAGGCGCAAGGCCGCAAGCATCGCCTGCGTTTTGCCCGACCCCGACTCGCCAACAATCGCCACCGTCTCTCCGCGCCGGAGCGTGAGGCTCACGCCTTTGACGGCTTCAAACCCGCCGTAGGATACGCGAAGATCACGCAATTCGAACAAAGGCGCGTTGCTGCTGCTCATTGACTCTTTACAGCGAGCGCATTGGCAAGAGTTTGCAAAGCGCCGAGCGTTGCGCCCAGGAACAAAGCGGGGAAGACGAGGAGATGGAACGAACCTTGGATGTTGCGGGCGCCATCGGCAATGAGAACGCCCCAGCTTGTAAGCGGCTCCTGCACCCCAAGCCCTAAGAAGGAGATAAAGCTTTCGATGAGGATGACCCGCGGCACGATCACGGCAAGGAAGGCAAGGATCGGCCCTGAGGCATTGGGAATGATATGCCGCCAGAGGATTGCCGCAGGCGCCGCGCCCAGCGCTTCGGCGGCAGCGATAAAATCGCGCCTTTTGATCGAAAGCGCCTGCCCGCGCACGATCCTTGCCATGTCGAGCCATTCGACAGCCCCGATCGCCACGAAAATGAGCGCAAAGCGCCGGCCAAACATCATGACGAGCACGATCACAAAAAAAATGAACGGCAGCGCGTAAATGATCTCGACGATTCGCATCATGAAGAGATCGGCCCGCCCGCCAGCATAACCCGCAACCGCCCCGTACGTGACGCCAATCGTCAGCGCGACAAGAGACGCAAGGAGCCCGGCTGCGAGCGAGACTCGCCCGGCGATGAGCGTCCGGGTCAAAAGGTCGCGTCCATTCGCGTCTGTCCCGAACAGGAAGACCATTCGCCTCAACGGCGCCTCGACGGCAAGGCGGCTGCCTCCGCCCCTCGCCTCAACGGCGCGCACGGGGCCAAACACATCGGAGCGCTCAAAAACGCGCAGCGCCCGCGGATCAGCCGGCCTTTCGCTAACAAATGTAACGTGCACGGCGCCATCATATTGCTGCACGCTTTCAATCTGCGCACGCATTTGGCGCGCGATTGCCGCGAGCGCCTCGTTCGTTTCGTAGGGCGTTGGATGCGCAACGAGCGATGGCCCGGCGAGCACGTAATCGCGGTATACCTGATCGAAAGGGTGGCTTGAGACGAGAGGCCCTATCAGACAAAGAAGGGCGATCGCTGAAAGAATGGCAAGGCTTACCTTAGCTTGCGTGCCCGCCATCTTCGCCGCGAGGAACAATTTCGCCCTCATCGCTCTGAAACAAACCGCACGCGCGGATCAAGCCAAGCAAGCGCCAGATCAACCAGCAAGTTGAAAAAAAGCACCGCGGCGGCGACGACGACGACCGTCCCCATCACCAGCGGGTAGTCCCGCCCGAGTGCGGCTTCGACAAAATAGCGGCCCATGCCGGGAATACCAAAGATCGTCTCGACCACGACTGAGCCGGTGAGCACATTGGCCGCGGCTAAGCCGAGGTAAGAGATGACCGGCGGCGAGGCGGCACGAAGCGCGTGCATGATGATATGCCAGCGGGGCATGCCAAAAGCTCTGAGAGTTAGCACATGCCGCGCAGCAAGCGCCTCCTTGAACGAGACCTGCATCAATCGTGCGGTAATTGCAATCTGCGGCAAGGCAAGAGCGGTCACGGGCAAAATCTGGTATTGCCAAGCGCCATCGTTCCAGCCGCCAACCGGCAGGCTGTGAAGCATGAGGCCGAAAAAGAGCTGCAGTAAGGGGGCCGTGACAAACACGGGCAGAGCCAATCCCGAAATGGCAAAACCCTCGACAAAAAAGGGAGCCGCCCGGCCCTTGCCCATTGCTCCAGCAAGCCCGAGCGCTGTCCCTATCAGGATCGCGGCGAGCATCGCCTTTGCGCCAAGCGAGGCCGAAATCGGCAGGGCTTTGGCGAAGAGCTCGGCAACAGAGAAATCGCGCCAATGCAAGCTTGGCCCCAAATCGCCACGGGCGAGGCTTTGGAGGTAAAGCCAGAACTGGTCGATGAGCGGCAGGTCGAGCCTGTAGATGCGGCGCAGGTTCTTGGCCGTCTCTGGATCAAGCGCGCGCTCGGCATCAAACGGCCCGCCCGGCGCAAGCCGCATCAGAAAGAACGCGAGCGTCACGATGATAAGAAAGGTTGGCAGAGCCGTGGCGAGCCGCTGAGCAAAGAATCGGAGCATGGCTCGATCTGGTAAAGAGCCTCTCCATTTTGTAAAGGCCTAATCAGGGGACCGGGAAAACCGCCATTGCCAGTTGGTGCGCTGCCGGCCAAGAGATTAAGGCCAAAGCGGGCCGTTGGAGGCGTTCAAATGGCAGGCCGCACGCGAATGACGGCCATCATGCCGCCATCCTCATGTTCGAGGATATGGCAGTGATAGACAAAGTCGCCAGCGATGGTGAATGGGATTTCGAGGACCGCGGGATGAGCTGTGCACAAGCCCTTGCGCCAGTCATCGACACTCGCGCAGCCTTGCCCCTCGGCGTGAAGCAGCGGAACGCTGTCCAGCACCACGCCATTACCGCCAACTTCGCTTGGCACACTGGTTCCGTCGATCTCTGCTGAAGAGAGGACGCGAAATCTTACTTGATGCATATGGAAATTGTGATCCTCGGCGGCGAGATTCACGAGTTCCCAGCGTTCGGTGACAGGGCTATTGCCTGGTCCAAGCGGCAAACAGACTGTTGGCCTCATTGGGTCGAACGGTTTCACGTCAACAAACGTGCCGGGCACGGGAACATTGTTCTCATCGACCTCTTCATAGCCAAGCCCAAATCCGTCAGGCTGATCCGCTGGCGCGTTGAGAAAAATCCGGCGCTTATGGCCTTTTGGCAGTGGCTTGCAAGACGGATTGCCGCTGAATGCAGTATTGGCGGACGCAAGATCGGGCGCGACCGCATTGGACGTTGTCAAAGGCGTTGCCGCCTCTTCAACACTTAACGCGGCTGGCGCATGAGGCCCCTGGCCTGGATTTTGAAACAGGATGGCGGCAAGATCAACAGCTGGCCAGTTATCTGCGTCTGGCCCCGTCATAAAACCATTTGTGCGGAAAATCGCTTTCGCTCCGGAAGGAGGCGCCGTGAGCAGCCCCTTTGCATCTCGGTAGGCGACCCAAATCTCGGCGCGTGTGTTGGGCATCATGTGCAGCCGGGTAGTGCAAAGAGGCTGGATGCGCGCGCCCCGTTTCGCGGTAACACCAGGGCAATCAACCGGGCGGCGGATCTTGTGCGCAGTAATCTCCGAAATGCTCTGTGCAGATGACCCTGGCGCAGGGCTGATGGCAGTGCCGTCGATAGAGAGCACCTGAAACATCATGTCCCGCCTCTGCGCTTCGTCCCAAAGGCTCAGGTCGTAGGTGACGCTGCCCGAGGCATTGGTGATCCGCCAGATTTCTCCTGCCGCTGTTTTGATTGGGATTTCTGGGAACTGCTGGCCGTTTAAGGTAAAGAACCAGCGCCCGCCCGTGTAATTGTTGCCGTCATCGGTCTCCACGCCAGGGCAAGACCCCTGCCCGGGCGGCGCGGATGGGGCGGCGCCGCCCGGCGGCTCGCAGAAATCCGGATCTTCCTGGTCGAAAAGCGTGCCGTTCGCCAGAATTTGGCTATCCTTCAAGATGATATGGCGAACATCAAGGTGTTTGAAGAAAGCACGGCAATCACTGCTTGCGCAGACATAATCCCTTAGGCTGCCCACAGTAATGATGCCCGCCATTCCCGCCGAGACCTGGTTGAGCGCGATCCCGTGCGCGTGAGGATGGAACCAAAAAAGGCCGGAGGGGTGATGCTTGGGTATCTTGATTTCATAGTCGGTGGCATCGAACTCAACTGTCGCGTGCAGATGCGGACTAATTGCCGGATTGCCGTTGGCCGAGTTGAAGGTCAGCACAAAGACATTATCGCCCCACGTGGGATTCGCGGGAGATGGATAATGCGGCGAGACGAGCATTCCATGCGTATGAAGGTTCGTCGGATTGAGTGCGAGGAAGGCTTCGCCGGGCTCCTTTGCATGATCAGCATCTGTGATGGGCGGCAGCTTGTTCACAAGGTGGATTTTCAAGGTGTCGCCTTGCCAGAGCTGCAGGCGCGTGCCCCCATAGAGATTTGCTGAAGAGAGCTTCGGCGGGCAATCGTTCGCGCCGTTATGAGGATTGAGGCAGATGTCATAAACCCAGCCCAGCGGCCTAAATGGGCTCAGCGAGTCAACCGGCGCCGCTTTGGCCACAACAAGAATGTCGAGAACTCCTTGCCGGCTTTGGAACGTGAGCGGCTCTTCGAGAATGGCGGCGCGGGCCAATCCCGTTGTAAGCAAAAGTGCAGCGCCGCCCCGCGCCCATCGCCGGCAACCGGCAGGAGAGCCTCGCATCGCTTCCTCCAAAACTCGAATGCTCGCGATGCGAAAGAGTTGATGGAAGCTTCATCAACAGTCAAGAAATCTACTTTATGTTTATACTAATTTAAAATGGACCTTGCGGCGCGCTGCTTATCGCGGCAACTCTGCACCACGAGTGGCCTCCAGCAACAACGGCTGGCGCAACCCAGTCCTCCGTACCAAGCTTGCGAAAGCGCGCCTTAATCCGCAACGCAGACGCGTGCCATATGCATTACTCGAAGCCCGCGAATAAAATCTGCGTATCGCCCGATTTGCGTTTCTCGTGCAGGCTGAAGCCCTCCGGCAATGCGATTGAAGCGCGCGCCGACTCTTCGATCACTACGAGCGCGCCCTCATAAAGCCAGCCGCCATCGCGCAGCGCAACGAGAGTTGGCCAGACAAAATCCCGGCCGTAAGGCGGATCGAGAAAAGCGAGATCGAACCGCTCGTCTTCACCCGCCTTGCCGAGCTTGCGCGCATCGCGCTTGAGAATGCGGAATGCGCCGCCAAGGCCAAGAGCCTCTGCATTTGCGCGAACGATGGCGCACGCCCTGGCGCCACTGTCGATGAAGAGGGCAAACGCGCCCCCGCGCGACAAGGCCTCAACGCCCATCGCGCCCGTGCCTGCATAGAGATCGATGATGCGGGCGCCCGCAAAAGGGCGGCCGTAGGCATGGGCAAGGATGTTGAATACTGTCTCGCGGAGCCGGTCCGAGGTCGGGCGGATGGCGGCAGTCCCCGGGCGTTTAAGGACCCGGCCTTTGAATTTGCCGCCGATGATCCGCATGCCCGATTCGCAGATCTTAAGTCCTCTTGCCCCGGCCCAAGCGCTTCTGGCCTGTCCGGCGAGGGACACGCGGCTTCTTCCCTTGCCGCAACGATGCCGTTTTGCCGGCTTCACCCGTGCTGCTCGAACCTCGGAACCGGTTTGCTTCTGCCGTTCTTCTTGATTGACCGCCCCGCGGCTCCTCTTTCCATTTGACCGGACTAACGAGCCTTTCAACGGCGATCGTCTGCCCTGTGCGGCCCGCCACCTCGCCGCGCTCGATTCGCTTGCGCGCGGGCAGAGAGTTCTGCCCCTCCTCGCGTAACAAAGAGATGTGCTTGCGCGGCCCAGGCTTCGGCCTGTGTTTGGGCTTTGGGGTGATCTCCGCCGCGGCTCCCTTTCCCCCTTCGCGGCGCGCTTTTGTCCGGTGGCTTGGCGGGCTTGAGTGACGCGGCCGCTCTTCTCTCGTTTTGCGCCGTGTCTCATGCCTGCCTGGGAGCTTTACACCGGCAGCCTCGATCAGGGCTTTGCCAAGTTGATCGTGCAAAATGCCGCCCGGCACTTCTTTGATCTCGCCCTCGCCAAGGCCGCCGAGTTGAAACGGGCCGTAGCTCAGCCGGATCAGCCGGTTGACCCTGAGTCCCAAATGGCCAAGCACGCGTTTGATCTCGCGGTTCTTGCCCTCGCGCAGCGCCATCGTGAGCCAGCAGTTCGCGCCCTTGATCCGGTCGAGCTTTGCTTCGATCCCGGCGTAATCGATGCCCTCGACGCGGATGCCTTTGTGAAGCTCATCGAGGGCGGACTGAGTGATGGAGCCTTTCGCGCGCACACGGTAGCGCCGCGCCCAGCCGGTTGAGGGGAGTTCAAGCACACGCGCCAGTCCGCCGTCGTTGGTGAGCAGCAGAAGCCCTTCGCTGTTGATATCGAGCCTGCCAATGCTCACCAGCCGCGGCCCTTCCTGCCAATGCTCGCGCAAATAGTCGAAGACCGTGGGCCTGCCTTGCGGATCCCGCGCCGACGTGACGAGGCCGCGGGATTTATGGAACAGGAAAAGCCGGGTCGGCTCGCGCTCGCAGAGCGGCTTGCCGTCGACGGTGATTTGGTCGCCTGGGTGGACGCCGACGGCCGGCGAGGTGAGCGTAACGCCGTTCGAAGCCACTCGGCCAGCGGCGATCCAAGCCTCCGCCTCGCGGCGCGAGCACAGCCCCGCTCGCGCAACGACCTTGGCAATGCGCTCTCCGGCCGGCCGTGCGAGCGCAGCTGCGCTTCCGCTCACCGGAAGTTGTCCGCCAGAATGGCGCTGTGCGGGGGGATTTGCTTTATTTTTCTGCATGAGCTTGGATAATAGGTAAAGGAGGTTTCGATGCGGCAGAATTCGCCCTTAGCCAAGAGCAGCTCCGGAAAGCCATATGGTTTTTTGCCCGCACCGGGCCGGACTTAGAGTCATAATCGTTTTCCAGCCCCTGCGTGTCATCCCAAACCGCCCAACTTCTGCTCGCGTCCGCCAACTTGCGCCTCCACCGTGTGCAGATCCTTCAGCAGGGTATTCCGTCATGTGCTCCAGCACCGTGGCTGAGCTGCTAGAGGGCGAGAGGCATTTCCAGGCGCTCGCCGATTTCGTGCCGCATCTCATGTGGATCGCCGACGGCGACGGCTGGATCTATTGGTACAATAAGCGCTGGTACGACTACACGGGAACAGCCGCTGGGCAGATGAAGGGCTGGGGCTGGCAGGCGGTCCACGACCCGGGGGTGCTGCCCGAAGTGGTGGAGCAGTGGAAGCGCTCGATTGCGACCGGCGAACCTTTCGAGATGGTCTTTCCTCTACGGGGTGCCGATGGAGCTTTCCGCCCCTTCCTGACCCGCGCTCTGCCGCTCAAAACCGAGAGTGGCGCAGTGCTTCGATGGTTCGGCACGAATACGGATGTGTCGGAGCAAAAGCGCGCCGAGGAGCGCCTCAGGCTCCTCGTGAACGAGCTCAATCATCGCGTTAAAAACACGCTCGCCTCGGTCCAAGCGCTCGCGAGCCGGTCCCTGAAAAAGTCGCCGGACGACGGCAGCAAGCCGTTTCACGACCGCCTCGCGGCCCTCGCCCGGGCGCACGACATGCTCGTGCAGAGCAAATGGGAGCCCGCGGATTTGCGTGAACTCGCGCGAAAGTCACTCTCGCCGCTCGGTGCAGGCGCCAATGAGCGGATCACGATCGAGGGGTCGGCGGTGCTAATTCCAGCCGACAGAGCTCCGGTCTGGTCGATGGCACTCTACGAGCTTGGTGCAAATGCCCTCGAGCATGGGGCCTTGAGGCACGAGGCGGGCCGGATCGAAATTTCGTGGCAAGCCGCGGAAGGGCGCCTGCGCTTTTGCTGGAGTGAGAATGGCGCGCCCGCGGCTGCGCCGGAGCGGCGGGGCTTTGGCACCTGCCTTCTCGAGAACCTTGGACGCGAGCTTGGCGGTAGCACGCTTTTGCAGTTCACATCCGGCGGGCTTGTTTGTAACATCGAGGTTCCGCTTCCCTCAAACGCTTTAGTTTCTGATGAATAACGTCAACGGCAGCCACATGGATTTGGACGGACTTGGCGTGCTCATTGTCGAGGACGAGGCGATGGTCGCCATGTTGATCGAGGACTTGCTGCAGGAACTTGGCTGCCGGCCGGTCGAAATTGCCTCGCGCGTCGAAACAGCTCTCGCATATCTTGGGGCCATGCGCTTCGACATCGCTATTCTCGACGTAAATCTTAAGGGCGAGATGAGTTTCCCGGTTGCCGACGCGCTCGAGGGCCGCGGGTTGCCTTTCGTATTTGCGACGGGATATGGGCCAGAGGTGATCCCCGAAAAATACCGCGCCCACCCGGTTGTGCAAAAGCCTGTCATGAAGCACGAGCTTAAAAAAGCTCTGATTGAGGTCATGCAAGGCATGGGCAGCAATCTGGCCCAGCCATGATTCGGCTGCGCCGTAAACCGGGCTAAGCGCTAAGGGCGGGCGATGGCGCAAGCCTGCCTTTACTAAGAGTAGCCCGTCTCGTATCGTTTCGCTGCTATGGATCAAAGCCTGGACGATGCTCTGCTGAAAGGCGAAAAGCATTTTCAATTGCTCGGTGATTTCGTGCCGCAGCTGATGTGGCTGGCAAATCCTGACGGGTGGATCTATTGGTATAACAAAAAATGTTACGACTATTCTGGTGCGACTGCCGAGCAGATCGAGGGTTGGGGATGGCGGGACGTAATCGAGCCCAACGCGCTGCCGGCGCTGATGGAAGGCTGGACGAAGGCGATTGCGACCGGCGAGCCGTTCGAGATGGTGTTTCCAATCCGCGGGGCGGATGGAAGCTTCCGTCCGTTCCTCTCGCGCGCCCAGCCAGTGAAAGATGCTGAGGGCAAGGTCCTTCGATGGGTCGGCACAAATACCGATATCTCCGAACAGAAGCAGGCCGAGAACCGGCTTGAGCTCTTGCTCGGCGAGCTCAACCACCGGGTAAAGAACACTCTTGCCACCGTCCAGGCAATTTCAAATTTGTCATTTCATACTTTGCCAAGGAAACACACCCAGGCGTTTCAGGAGCGCCTTCTGGCGCTCTCGCGAGCGCACGATCTGCTGATGCGAAGGAATTGGGAAGCCGCAGAGCTTTACGAAATCGTTTCTCAAACCCTTGCTCCGCTCTGTGCCGGGCAGGACGGACGGCTTGCGGTCAAAGGGCCTGCGGTCCTCATTCCAGCCAACAGTGCCGCCGTGTGGTCGATGGTGGTGCATGAGCTTGGCACCAATGCCCTCAAACATGGCGCTCTTAGAACTGGGGCGGGCCAGATCAAGATTGAATGGCATGCGCTGGAAGAAGGCCGGCTGCACTTCCGGTGGAGCGAGCAGGGCGGCCCTCCAGTCGAAGCTCCGAAGCGCCGCGGCTTCGGATCCCGTCTCATCGAGAGCCTTGGGCGTGAGCTCGCCGGCGGCGCAAGCTTCAAATTCGAGCCTGACGGCCTTATTTGCACGATCGAGGCACCGCTTCATTCACCCTAAAGCGGTAAACTGGCGATAATTGAGGAAAAGCTTGTGCCCCTTCCGCAACGCGTCCGCTCATTTGCCCGGGATGCGGCGATGAGCGATCCCATGTCTTGCGCCTTTGCGGAGGCGCGCAGAGCGCAGGAGCGGGGCGAGGTCCCGGTCGGGACGGTTATCGTGCGCGCGGGGGAGGTGATCGCACAGGCGGGCAATGAAATTTTGAGCCGGAAAGATCCGACGGCCCACGCCGAGATTTTGGCCATTCGCCAGGCCTGCGCGGCGGCGGGCAGCGAGCGGCTTCCAGACTGCGATCTCTACGTCACGCTCGAGCCTTGCGCGATGTGCGCTGCGGCGATCTCGTTCGCACGTCTGCGGCGGCTTTATTTTGCCGCGTCCGATCCGAAGGGCGGCGGAGTCGAGCACGGATCACGCTTCTTCTCCCTTTCCACCTGCCATCACGCGCCCGAAATCTATGGCGGGATCCGGGAAAGCGAGGCCGCGCAAATGCTGAGAGCCTTTTTCGCGGGGCGGCGGCAAAGAGGCCTCCAGCTTGACGGCACCGGAGCGGAGACCTAAACGGGAGCAAACGAAGGAGCCTCGCATGAATCCTAAGCCAAAGCTCCGTGTCCTTCTTTGCGCGCCGCGCGGGTTTTGCGCAGGCGTCGTGCGCGCCATTGATGCGGTAGAAGAGGCGCTGCGAATTTATGGCGCGCCCGTTTATGTCCGCCACGAGATCGTGCACAACAAATATGTCGTCGAGGCGTTGAAGGCGAAAGGCGCAATCTTTGTCGAGGAGCTCGACGAGGTGCCCGACACGAAGCAGCCGGTCATCTTTTCGGCGCACGGCGTGCCAAAGGCAATTGTCGAGGATGCGGGCGCGCGCAACATTTTTGCCATCGACGCCACCTGTCCTCTCGTGACAAAAGTCCACCGCGAAGCAGAGATTCATTACCGCAGGGGGCGCCAGGTAATTCTTGTTGGCCATGCCGGCCATCCCGAGGTGGTCGGCACGCTTGGCCAGCTGCCGGAAGGCTCAATTCTTCTGGTGCAGTCGCCCGAAGATGTCGAGAACCTCGCCCCAAGAGACGAGGACAACCTCGCCTATGTCACTCAAACGACGCTCTCGGTCGACGATACGCGGGCCATGGTTGCGGCGTTGATGGCGCGCTTTCCAAATATCGTTGGTCCGCATCGCGAGGATATTTGCTATGCGACTACCAACCGCCAGGAGGCGGTCAAGCGCGTGGCACCCGTTGTCGATGCAATGATTGTCGTCGGCTCCGCTAATTCCTCGAATTCGCAGCGGCTGAGAGAGGTTGCCGAGCGCTCCGGCTGCACGCTCGCCCGCCTCGTCTTGCACGCATCGGACGTCGAATGGGATCTCTTTGGCACTATCTCGTCGCTTGGCATCACGGCGGGGGCTTCGGCGCCGGAGATCCTGGTCGAAGAGATTATGGACGCCTTCGCGCAACGCTTCGAGCTTGGGGTCGAAACAATTTCGACGGCAGACGAGAGCGTATTTTTCCCTCTCCCGCGCGAGCTGCGCCGGGCTGTAGCTAATTTGTAGCTTAAAGAGGGCGGGAGACGGACCGTCGAGAAGAAGCAAAAAACGAGAATTTCTGTCCATGGATGGCGTTCATCTTGGCCGGTGCCCGGGTCAAGCCCGGGGATGATCTGGCCATCTAGCCGCAAGTCCAAGATACGGGCGCGCGCAGGATTTGAGTCTGGATCCCCGGCTAAGGGCCGGGCATGACCGGACATCATCCATGGTGGTACATGGTCAAGCATCACGACTCCATTGCCACAAATTTCGGCGATCCTCATTGCGGGGCCGACCGCGAGCGGCAAGTCGGCGCTGACCCTGCGCCTTGCCGAACGCCTAAGCGGCGTGGTGATCAATGCCGATTCCATGCAGGTCTACCGCGACCTTCGTGTCCTGACGGCGCGGCCAAGCCCAGCGGAAGAAGCCAAGGCGCCGCACCGGCTCTATGGCCATGTGGATGGGTCAATCAACTACTCAACCGGGTATTGGCTTGGCGAGGCCGCCGCCGCGCTCAACGAGGCGAAGGAGAGAGGCCGGCTGCCCATTTTCGTCGGCGGCACCGGTCTTTATTTGAAAGCATTGACCCAAGGCCTGTCAGTCATCCCGCCAGTACCGGAGGAGGTCCGCGCGAGGGTGCGCGCGCGCGCGGCGGGCGTCACCGCGGGAGACCTCTACCAGGAGCTCATGCGGCGCGATCCGGCGAGCGCAGCAAAGCTGCGCCCGAGCGACCCGCAGAGGATTTTGCGCGCGCTCGAAGTTTTGGAGGCAGCCGGCACGAGCTTTGTCTCGTTCTGGGCGGAGCGGGCACCGGCGCTTGTCAATCCGGCAGAGGCTGTCGCGGTCTTCGTCATGCCGGAGCGGCAAGCACTCAAAGAGGCGATCGGTATGCGCCTTGAAGCAATGCTCGCTTCGCGCGCGCTTAATGAAGTTGCGGCTCTTCGCGAGCGCCGCCTCGACCCAATGCTGCCCGTGATGCGCGCGCAAGGCGTGCGCGAGCTCATCGCCCACCTCAAGGGCGAAGTCAGTCTTGAAGAGGCCGCAAGACTCATCAAGCGCAATACCTGGGCCTACGCCCGGCGGCAGATGACCTTTGCCCGGCATCAGCTCCCATCCTTCCGCTGGGTCGAACCCGGGGAGACTGAGGCGTTCGTGCTCGCTGCTTGCTCTAGTGACGCGTGAAAACAATCTGGCCCAGCGTGATCAAGATCTCGGCGAAGATCAGAAAAATGATCGTCGCCTCGAGTCTCGTCGCGCGGTTGGCGTCGATCATGTCGGTCAGCGCGCGCGCGGTTTCCACAATGGTGTCGAGCTTGCGCTTCAACGTCTCGCTGCGCTCTTTGAGCTCATATTCGTCCTCGAGCCTTGTATAAAGGCGCTCAAGATCGGGTCTGTCCCAAAGGACATCCGGCTTTTCCTCGACGGCGACGCGGCCCGAAAGCCGGTGCTGCACGAGAACCGTTTGGCCGATCAGTTTGAGCATCGCGCGCCGCTTCCAGGGAGGCCTGCCAGCGCGGGCAAGCTCCGCCGCGAAAGGCTCGATAATATCGAAGACCGCGTTAACCTCGCGCTCATCGCGCCCGAGCGAGACGCTTTTGGCGAGCGCGTCGGCCACGACGAGAAGGCGCTGCGGCGAGAGATCTTTCATGGCGATTGCACCGCCAGGCGGGATCTTGTCCTCATGCTCGGGCGAGATTTCGAGGATCGCCGTCTCGTCGTCGATATGCTCATGAGGCCCGTAAACGCGCAATTTTACGCGGGCGAGCACTTCGTCTTCTTCAAGGGGCGAAAGCCCGACCATGACGGCGACCCCGAAGCGGTAGAGCGCAACAAAGCCGTTCGAGCCCGCGTGAAAGGCAAGCGGGGTCGCCGAAATCATATCGGAGCGCTCAAGCCCCGCGGTGTCGATCCTGTCGCCAAGAAGGAGCGCACGCGCTCTCACCCGGATCAGCGCGGGCGAGGCGGGGAGCGTGTGTTGAAGGTCCGTCATGGCCTAGGTTTACCGGGCTGGCCGGGTGAATGGAAACCCAGCTGCGGAGTAGGGCCTTATCTCGCTCTAACCGGTGCGGCAAAGCGCGCGCGGCCGACTGCGCCGGGGATCCTCGGCAGGCTAATTGACCGGCTCCCAGCCATACTCTATGAAAGGCTCAAGAAGAGGTCCACCAATGGAAATCGTCCTTCTCGTATCGCGGGCGCCGGGGGCGGGCCGGAGATAGCTCCGGACCATCAGCTGGCGCATGATCGGGGGCCCATTCGGGCCTTTTTTGTTGCCCGCGGCTCCATTTTGGCCAATACCGCATAAGTCAAGGCAAGAGAGCGGCCTTTGGAGGATACTATGACCAAGCTCATGAGCGGGGCGGAAATGGTCGTCCGTGCCCTGCAGGACCAGGGCGTCACGACGCTTTTTGGCTATCCCGGGGGCGCGGTCCTGCCGATTTACGACGCTCTCTTTCATCAGGACCGCATCAAGCACATCCTCGTGCGCCACGAGCAGGGCGCAGCCCATGCGGCCGAGGGCTATGCCCGCTCCTCGGGCAAGCCTGGCGTCCTCCTCGTGACATCGGGCCCCGGCGCCACGAATACGATCACAGGCTTGACCGATGCCTTGATGGACTCGGTGCCCGTTGTCTGCATCACGGGGCAAGTGCCGACCCATCTCATCGGCTCGGACGCTTTTCAGGAATGCGATACGGTCGGCATCACGCGCCATTGCACCAAGCACAATTACCTCGTGCGCCAAATCGAAGATCTGCCGCGCATTCTGCACGAGGCCTTTTACGTCGCCCAGCATGGGCGCCCGGGTCCAGTCGTCATCGATATTCCGAAAGACGTGCAATTCGCGATCGGAACTTACATCGGCCCGGAAAATATCGAGCACAAGACCTACCGCCCAAGGCTCGACGCAGATCCTGCTCTTATTAAAAGAGCAGTGGACATGATGGCTGCCGCCAAGCGCCCGGTCGTCTACACCGGGGGCGGCATCATCAATTCCGGCCTCGAGGCCTCGCGCCTTCTGCGCGAGCTCATTGAGCTGACCGGCTTTCCCATCAGCTCGACTCTCATGGGCCTTGGCGCCTATCCCGCCTCGGGCAAGGGCTGGCTTGGCATGCTTGGCATGCACGGCACTTATGAAGCCAACAACGCGATGCATGATTGCGATCTCATGATCGCCATCGGCGCGCGCTTCGACGACCGCATTACAGGGCGGCTCGACGCGTTCTCACCCGGCTCAAGAAAGATCCACATCGATATTGATCCTTCCTCGATCAATAAGAACGTCAAGGTGGATATCGGCATTGTCGGCGACTGCGCCCATGTGCTGCGTCAGCTGATCGAGGCCTGGCAGGGGCGCACGGCCGATGCTCCGGCGCTCGCCAGATGGTGGGCGCAAATCGGCCGCTGGCGCGCGCGCAAGTCGCTGAGCTTTAGGAACTCGAAAGAGGTGATCAAGCCGCAATATGCGATCCAGCGTCTCTATGAGCTGACGAAAGGGCGCGGCACTTACATCACGACCGAGGTCGGCCAGCACCAAATGTGGGCTGCGCAGCATTATCATTTCGAGGAGCCGAACCGCCTGATGACCTCAGGCGGGCTTGGCACCATGGGCTATGGCCTCCCCGCAGCCATCGGCGTACAACTCGCGCACCCGGAGTCGCTTGTCATCGACATTGCCGGCGAGGCCTCGATCCTGATGTGCATTCAGGAGCTCTCAACGGCAATGCAATATGATCTGCCGGTGAAAATCTTCGTCCTCAACAATGAGTATATGGGGATGGTGCGGCAATGGCAGGAGTTGCTGCACGATGGCCGTTACTCCCATAGCTATTCGGCCGCTTTGCCCGACTTCGTCAAACTCGCCGAAGCCTTCGGCGCCCATGGCATCAGATGCACCGATCCTTCGCTTCTCGACGAGGCGATCATGGAGATGATCGAGACACCTAAGCCAGTCGTCTTCGATTGCGTTGTCGATCAAACCGAAAACTGCCTGCCGATGATCCCGTCGGGCAAGGCGCATAATGAAATGATCCTGCCGGGCGACGACGAGGAGCTTGAGGCGATCATCGATTCTTCTGGCAAGATGCTGGTTTAAGCCATGAATGCTCCGGCCATCCCGCTCTCCCCCTATTCCTCGGCGCTCGGCAAGTCGAACATCGAGATCCATACCCTCTCGGTCCTTGTCGACAACGAGCCGGGAGTCCTTGCCCGGGTGGTCGGTCTTTTTTCGGGGCGCGGCTATAACATCGAGAGTCTGACCGTCGCCGAGGTGGCCCACGCCGAGCATCTTTCGCGCATCACGATCGTCACCTCCGGGCCGCCCGAGGCGATTGAGCAAATCAGCCATCAACTCGAGCGGCTCGTGCCGGTTCACAAGGTCACCGATCTTACCTTGCGGGGCAATGCGGTCGAACGCGAGCTTGCGATGGTCAAGGTTGCAGGCAGTGGTCAAAACCGCGAGGAGGCCCTGCGCCTCGCCGAGGCCTTTCGCGCGAGGGTGATCGACGCCTCGATCGAAAGTTTCGTGTTCGAGCTCACCGGAGCCGTGGGCAAGATCGATCAGTTCATAGAACTCATGCGCCCGATCGGGCTCGTCGAGGTCTCTCGCACCGGAGTTGCCGCGATGTCGCGCGGGCCGGAGCCGACGTAGGAATGCCAATTCTGAACGCCGCTAACCCCGGCTCTTTGAAACGTCGGCAAGCGTGACTTCAACGGAGCGCGATTTTCCCGCCCGCTCGACTGTGAGCGTGACCGTTTTCCCCACGCCCGCCTCCTCGAAAATGCCCGTCAGTTCGCCCGCATTTTTAACCGGCTTGCCATCGGCAGCCGTGATGACGTCTTGAATCTCGCCATTGGCGGTGACACCCTTCAGTCCCGCTTTGTCAGCCGGGGAGTCAGGATAGACCCTGAGCACAATGATGCCCTCGATGCCCGCCTGCGCTGAAGCAACCTCGGGAGCCGCGGCAATACCGATCCCGGGCGTCGGAACATGGCCGGTCGCGATGATCTGAGCCGCGACGCGGTTTGCGACGTCCACCGGGATTGCTAGCCCCACCCCGGCCGAGGAGCCGGAGCCCGAAATAATCATTGTGGCAACCCCAATCAGCCGGCCCGCGCTGTCGAGGAGCGGTCCGCCTGAGTTGCCGGGATTGAGCGGCGCATCCGTTTGGATGGCATTGACGATTTCCCGCCCCTCCGGGGTCGGGATGCGCCGGTGCAAGGCGCTGATGATGCCCGAGGTCAGCGTCTGTTCAAGTCCGTAAGGATTGCCGATGGCGTAGGCCGCCTGCCCCACTTGGAGATTGGCCGAGCTGCCGATCGCGATGGGTTGCAAGGGCACGCTCGCCCGTTCCATTTGCAGCACGGCAAGGTCGTAATTCGGGGCAACTCCCACCACGCGGACGGATACGGTCTGGCCGGAGGCGAGATGGGCGGCATATTGGCTCGCGCCTTGGATGACGTGATAATTGGTGATCACATGCCCGGCAGCATCCCAGACGATGCCCGAGCCTGTTTGAACCTCGCTCTCGCCTTCCCCGAAAAAGGACTGCGGCCGCTGCCGGCCAAAGACGGCGACGACAGAGGGGGACACGGATTGGAAGAGCTTGATCGTCGTCTCCTCCTCCTGGGTTAGATCGGCGCGGGGCGTCACCGTGCGCGGAGAGGAGGCGGAAAACCACCAGGTCACCAAATAGGGCTCGGCGACATAGGCGCTCGCGAGCAGGAGACCCCAGATCACCGCAATGCCAATCAGCCTGTCCTTCATCTGTGCCCGCTCCCTGTCCGCTTTCTTCCCGCGCCAAACTATAGCTCAAAATTCTTTAGGGGCTGAACCGCAGCTTTTGCGTCTGGCAAAGGGGCCAAAATCGTGCCATTTGAGCCCGGCAGACACTTGCCAGTGGAGCGGGGAAAGGAACATGCGCGTTTATTACGATTCCGACGCCGATATCAATCTGATCAAGGGAAAGAAGATCGCCATCATCGGCTTCGGAAGCCAGGGTCATGCCCATGCCTTAAATCTCCGGGACTCTGGCGTTAAGGAAATCCGCATTGCCCTGCGCGAAGATTCGGCGACGGCTAAAAAGGCGGAGGCCCAGGGGCTGGAAATCCTAAGCGTCGCCGAGGCCGCAAAATGGGCCGATGCAGTGATGATGCTCGCCCCCGACGAATTGCAGCGCGACATCTATCGCGACCATCTCCAGTTCAATTTGAAAGAAGGCGCGGCCTTGATGTTCGCGCACGGTCTCAATATTCATTTCAATCTGATCGAGCCGCGCGGCGATCTCGACGTTTTGATGGTTGCACCGAAAGGACCCGGCCACACCGTGCGCGCCGAATATAAGCGCGGCGGCGGCGTGCCCTGCCTTATCGCGGTCGCCCGCAATCCGTCCGGCAATGCGCATGACCTTGCGCTCTCCTATGGCTCGGCGATCGGCGGCGGGCGCGCGGGCCTCATCGAGACGACGTTCCGCGAGGAATGCGAGACCGACCTTTTCGGCGAGCAAGTCGTGCTCTGCGGCGGACTTGTCGAGCTCATCCGCAATGCGTTCGAGACGCTGGTCGAAGCCGGTTATGCGCCGGAGATGGCCTATTTTGAGTGCCTGCATGAGGTCAAGCTCATCGTCGATCTCATCTATGAGGGCGGCATTGCGACGATGAACTATTCGGTCTCGAACACCGCCGAATATGGCGAATATGTCACGGGGCCACGCATCATCACACCCGAAACGAAAGCCGAGATGAAAAGCGTTCTGCGCGATATTCAATCGGGCAAGTTCACGCGCGATTGGATGCTCGAGAACCTCGTCAACCAGACGTCGTTCAAGGCGATGCGGGCGCGCTCTGCTGCGCATCCAATTGAGGAAGTCGGCGCGCGCCTGCGCGCCATGATGCCCTGGATCAGCGCAAGCAGGCTCGTGGATAAGGAGAAGAATTAAATAAAAAGCAACGAAAAAATCATTTCGCTCCGTTCGTCCTTGCCGGGTTTCACGGCCATCCACGGGCGGATCCTTAGCCGCTCCGGGCGGCCGGGGTGGCAGTTCGACGAGGTCAAGCAACTTGCTCGCCTCGATATGATCATGTATATGATCATATGCATGGAGAGCGGGTATGAGCCTAGCGACGCAAAGACTGGTTGTCCCAATCACGGCGAAGGATAAGGAGCGCGTCGAGCGCAAGGCTGCGAAGGCGGGTAAGATCTCGACGGCCGAGTTCGTCCGCCGCGCGGCGCTCGCTTACGAGCCCGCGGACGAGGGAGAGGAGGCGGAGCTGCGCGCGCTCGCTGGCGCTCTCGAAGAACTCCATGCCGCCACCATTGCCCAGCTCGACCGCACCGATGCGGCGCTTGACGCGGCGCTTGCCCATTTTAGGGCAAAGCCAGCGTGAGCACGGTCGGCAATGCCTTGAAGGCCGTAAAACAAGCGATCTTGCTCGAAGAACGGATTGCGAGCCAGAGCAAAAAACTCGAACAATTGGCCGTAGCGATCATCGAGATGGATAAACGCCTTTCGGCGCTTGAAGGCCGCATGGACGGGTTCCTTGCGGCAGCTTCGGCCTTCGGCGCTACATCAGGGGGCCGCGGCAAGCCGGCCGGAGCACAAGGCGGGGTACAAGATCAAGATGAGACCAGCCCGGCCAAGCAAAAGCGCTAGGCGTTTGAGCTCAGGGTCCGCGAGCCGCAGGCCCCTCCTCTTGGGCCGGTTTCCGCTCGATGTGCCGCAGGCTCCATTCTGCGCAAAGACCCGGTTTGGCCTGGCCGCGAATAACGATTTGTGAACAGCTGCGCGGACCATCGGGCGCTGCGAAAAAAACGCTCTCCTCGATCTGCACCTCAGATGCGGGGGAGTCGAACAGCCAGCGTTTACCATTCGGGAGAATGCACACAACGGCGCGGCCGTCGCGCACCCTCTTCAGACGCACATTGGGATGAATGTGAAACCGGACCGCAAACGGAACGGCCCCGGCGGGTCCTCCTGATTGCGTGGGGTGCAAGCGGTCGCTGCCCTCGATCATCCGGCCATCTTTGTGGAGCATGATCCTGCGCTCATGGATGAAACCGAAGCGCGCCTCATAACCGTCATGGCCCACGGCAACGGCCATTCCAGCAGCCTCCTCAAACCGCTCGGCATCGACTTTGTCCGGGCCCGAGACGATCTGATCGGCGAGCCATTTCTGCAGGCCGGTGTGCAAAGCGAAGCGGCACGAGGACGTGTCGGCGAGGACGAGAGTCGAATGCGCCGCGGTCGTGCGCGCGGCCTCGCGCGCGGCCTCGCGGTTCGGGCCGGGAGCGCCGCAATTGACGACGAGGCGCTGCCCTCCCACCGAGAACTCAAAAGAGGCGCATCCCGCATGGGCGCGCCCGGAGAAGATCCGTGGCGGCGCCCGGCCGGTATCGATGATGGCCACCGCATCGGCTGCCTCGAGTCGCTGATAGCCTGAGTAGCGGGCACTCAGGAGCGGGCGCGCCCTGACGTCATCATAGGCAAGAATCGTCGCGAGCAGCTCGGGCGGCGTCACGCCCATGCCGTTGAAGAGCCCAAGCGTGCCATCACCATGCCGGAACAGCCGCAACATCGGCATCATGCGGTCGATGGCATTGAGGAGCTGGGCAGGCGGCTGCATGCCGCGCGCCATATAGGCCTGACGCAAAGGAAGAAGATCGGGCAGCAAATCGAGCAGCTTCTCCGGATTGCGGCTGATATGTCCGCCATCGGGGAGGATTTGACGCTCAAGCTCCGCGGCGAGAAGCTTGGTCGCTTTGCGGATCAGGCCGCGCGCGCCCTCTGAGCAAAGGCCAAGCTCGGCAATGGCAATGGCCGCGAGGAGCCGCGCCTCCCCATCGAGACCCCCGGCGAGCTCGCGCTCGAGGAAAACCTGGGTGCGGCCAAGCCCTTTGGTAAACCGGCGGTAGAAGTTCCGGTCGGCACCCTCCAGAATGACGGGGGATTGGGAGAGGAAGGAAAGTGCCCGGCGCGCGGCGACCTCTGGCTCCCAGGCGGGGGTGTGGCTTGGCTTGCCCATGAGGCTTAAGAAATCATCGACGAGAACGCGAGCGTTCGCCCGCGCAACGGCCGTTTCGGCGGCCCGTAGATGCCGCAGCCAGCCAAACCCGGCAAGCGCGCGGGCCCAGCCCGCCGAGACAGGCTCAAGCTCGAAGGGAGAGCGGCCATGGGCGTTCACGATCTTGCCGCCGAACGCGAAGTAGCCCGCATAAACATCGGCCGCGAGAGTGGGATCGGCGGTCCTTATGTCTTGCGGAGCAATGAGAAGCCTTTCGGGCGGACGGCGTCCCAATCCTGCGATGGCACGCAGCGGCGCATAAACGAGGCGCCGCAGTGCCGGCCATGCCCGGAGAGCAAGGAGGCGCAGCAAGTTCGCGCGGTCTTTGAATGTGCTGCCGGCCAGGCCTTCACTCCCTATCGTCATCGTCCTGCGGTCCTGTGCCGGACTGCGATCAGAATCCCCCATCCAGGGAGCTTTGCTCCCGGGCCGCGCTGGGGTTAGCACCAAAATACCTCACCGGCCATCAACCGCGGCGCAGCAGGCGGGCCGCGAACAGGCCGTCGAGCCCGGAAAGACGCGGCTCGGCTGCAGGCAGATGCGATGGCAAGGTGCGCAACTGACCCGCCGCGTTCAGGAGCTGAGGCAGCCCGCCAATCTCGCTCGCTTCGATTGGGTCCTGCATTAGGCCAGGATTGCGGCGAAGCAGAGCCGCAATTTGCATTTCGTTTTCTTCTGGTTCAAGCGAGCAGGTGCAGTAGACGAGGGTGCCCCCGGGCTTGAGAAGCTCCGCTGCCTTATCGAGGAGGCGCGCTTGGAGTCCGGTCAGAGATTCGAGATCGCGCGGCCTCTTGATCCAGGCGACGTCTGGATGACGGCGGACGGTGCCGGTCGCAAGGCAGGGAGCGTCGAGGAGAACCGCGTCGAACGGCGGCAACTTGAGGGTTAACACGTCGCCAACCGCCACCTCGGCACGTAACTTCAAACGCGCCAAATTGGCTGTCAGGATCTTCAGGCGCTCGGCCGAGCGGTCGATCGCCGTCACCTCGGCGCCGGAGGCCGCGAGCTGGGCCGTCTTGCCCCCGGGCGCAGCGCAGAGGTCCGCGATTCGCATGCCAGGCCCCGCGCGCAGAAGCCGGGCCGGGAGCGACGCCGCGGCGTCTTGAATAAACCAGGCTCCTTCCGCAAATCCCGGCAGCTCCGTCACGGGCCGGCGCGTCCTCAGCCTAAGTGAACCCATGGGCAACCCGATTGCTTCAAGCTTTTCTGCCCAAGCCCGCGGATCGGAAAGGACCGTTACATCGAGAGTGGGCTCCAGCCGGTGCGAGCTTGCAATCTCGCGCGCGCCCTCTTCGCCATAGGCGCTCCGCCAGCGCGCCGCAAGCCAGGCAGGCGTGTCATGCGCAAGCGGGTCGCTTTCCGCCAAGATCTTGTCGCGCGCGCGGATCAGATTGCGCAAAACGCCATTCACAAGAGAGGCAAAGGGCGCGCTTTTCGGCTCGGCACGCGCCGCGCGGACGGCAAGATCGACCGCTGCATGATCCGCCACATTCAAACAAAGAATCTGGGCCGCCGCTGCCACCAATATCCACTCGATCGATGGCGCCTGACGCGGCAGACCTTTCTCAAGGAGCTCCTCAAAGGCCCGGCGGATAGTTCCGAGCCTGCGCAGGGCAGCGGTGGCAATCGACCGTGCGAGAGCAACGTCTTGGGGCTCCAGGCCGCCGAGCCGCGATAGAGCGGCCGGTGCGGCACAGCACTCATCGAGAGGGTGCCGCCGCTCAACGACGTCGCTCAGAATCGCGGCCGCAGCAATCCGCGCCGCCAGGCCTGGGAAGTGCGCTCCTTCGGCCGGTGTTTGCGCCGGCACGCGGCCGCCCGGGCGCCTCGGGGGCCCCCCGCCGCGCCCGCCGCTACTTTTTGGATGCGCAGGTGCGCTCAAGCCTGTATCCGCGCCATAGCAATTATGTGAAGGCCCGTCATGGCGCTCTCTAGCATGGATGGCGCCACCTTGCCCAGCCAGCGCGGAGCCAAAGGCTCAGAGCAGGAACCGGCGCAGTGCCGGCGCGTTCGGTTGGCGTCCGCAGCCAAAGGAGGGTGCCATGAAAGCCGTCGTGTTCCATGGCGTTGGCGACATTCGCCTTGATGATGTGCCTGAGCCCAAGATCGAAGAGCCAACCGATGCGATCGTGCGCCTTACCGCTTCCGCCATCTGCGGCACCGATCTGCACATGGTTCGCGGCACCATGACCGGGATGCAAGAAGGAACTATCCTCGGCCATGAGGGCGTCGGCATCATCGAAGAACTCGGCACGATGGTTCGAAATTTCGAGATCGGCGATCGCGTGGTCATTCCCTCGACCATCGCTTGCGGGACCTGCTCCTATTGCCGGGCGGGCTATTACGCCCAGTGCGATGCCGCAAACCCGCACGGGAAAAGGGCAGGCACGGCCTTTTTCGGCGGTCCTGGGCCGACCGGGCCATTTCATGGACTCCAAGCCGAAAAGGCGCGCATTCCTTTTGCCAATGCGGGGCTGGTCAAACTCCCGGACGACGTCAGCGACGATCAGGCGATCCTGCTCTCGGATGTTTTTCCGACCGGTTACTTCGGCGCCGAGATGGCGGAAATCGAGGATGGGGATACGGTCGCCGTGTTTGGCTGCGGGCCGGTTGGTCAATTCGTGATCGCAGCCGCAAAGCTCCTCGGTGCGGGCCGTATCCTTGCCGTCGATTGCTTAGAGGACCGGCTTGCGATGGCGCGCAGGCAAGGCGCGGAGACCCTGAACTTCGAAAATGAAGACCCCGTCGCGACGATTCTTGCGCTGACCGGCGGGATCGGCGTCGACCGTGCCGTTGATGCGGTCGGCATCGATGCCCTCCATCCGCACCGGGGGCCAGCAGCCCGTGAGGCTGAAGAGCAAGCCCGGCTCTTCGCCAAGGAGCTTGAGCAGATCGCCCCGGAGCAGCACCCAAGCGGCGGCAATTGGCAGCCGGGCGATGCGCCCAGTCAGGTCTTGCAGTGGGCTGTCGAGTGCCTCGCGAAGGCAGGAACCCTGGCGATCGTTGGCGTTTATCCGCAAACCGCGACGAGCTTCCCCATTGGCAAAGCCATGAACAAAAATCTCACCATCAATCTGGGCAATTGCCATCACCGCAAATACATTCCGCACCTTCTCGAGCTCGTGCGCAGTCATGTCATCGACCCGGCGAAGATTTTGACTCACGCCGAGCCGGTTCGCGGAGCGATCGACGCTTACAGGGCTTTCGACAAGCGCGAGCGGGGCTGGGTGAAGGTGGAGCTCGTTCCGGCCGAGGCCGCGGCATAGGAGCCAAAGGTTTCCGTTGCGCCAGGCGCGCGAGCCCAACGGCGGGCCGGACTACATCAGCCATTTGTGGAGAGCGGGGTCGCGCACCGTGACCATTGCCACGGGAAAGCGCAGCCCGAGCCATGGAAGCTCGGCGACCGTTCCTCGCGCGCGCAGCGGCGTGACCGTGACCCGGAGAGTCCGGCTCGGGCTGCGGCGGATGACGATTTCGCCGCCCGGACCGCCGGGCAACTGCAACTTCCGGCCGCAGGAGGCGATCAATTGTTCGAGCTTGCCGGAGCCGTCGCTCGTTCTGAGGCAACCGCGGTGCAAAGAAAGCCCGCTGCGGGAATCGAGCAGCGCTCTCGCCCAGCCGTTCGCGAATAAGACACGCGCCTTCTCATCGACCAGCATCACCCCGGACGGGAGTTCTTCTAGCCGTTCCGGCGCCGTCTCTTGATCGAGGTCGCGCATGCGGAGCTCGCGATGGATGCGGACAGCCCGGTCCACGTGCTGAAGGGCATTCTCGAAAATGCGCTTTTGCTCAGCGCAGATCTCGTCGTCACCGGGCTTGTTGGCGATCGAGAACACAGTCGAGCCGGCATCGGTCAGCAGCAAATTGGCCCCGATTGCCGCAAAACCAAAGCCCGCAGGCTCAAACCATTCGTGAAAGAACGGGGTCCCCTCGAGCTGCTCGCGGGAGACGAGGCTCTCGAGTAAGAAGACCTCCCCGCGCGGCCGGCTCAAGGTGCGCGGCCAGAGCGGATTGTGAAAGGCCCAATATTTCTTAAAGCTCGCATCCATGACTGGGTCGGTGCGCGGCGCGATCGAGTCATAGCTGCCGGCCCGCCTGTCGAGCGACATGAGGCCAACCTGCCCCGCCCCCATGGCATCCGCGACTCTAATCAGCGCAAGAGGCCAGAGCGCCTCCTTAAGCACCGCCTCGTAAATCAGATCAATCGCGGCCTTGAGCTCGTCTTCTTTCCCCATGCGAAGGCGCCCACGAATTAGCGGCCGCCTTTGGCCAGGCGGCGGATAGAAGCGGATCAACTAACATACCTGGCGCTCATGTTTCCACGCCGCCGTCCTCGTCGGCCGCGCCGAGAAGAACGCGTACAAGCTCCGCCTGCCGGTGTGTTCCCGTCTTGAGGAAAATCACCGAGAGGCGGGACTTGGCGGTCTGCTCTGAGACGCCACACCGCCGTGCCGCCGCTTTCCGCCCGTCCCCCCTTGAGATCTCGGCAGCGAACGCGGCCTCGGCCGGCGTGAAGCCAAAGCGGCGGCGCAAGACCATGGCACGCCTGGTCCGGTCGGCCTCATTGTCGGTCACGACGACAAGCGCGGCAGGGCTGCCCTCGCTGAGCCAGGGAAGCTCTCTACGCCGCAAACCCGAGCGAAGAGGTGTAACGGTTAGACTAAGCGATGCACGGGGCGGCTCGCGGGCCGCCTCGATCTCGCCCCCCGCACTCAAAATGGCCCGGGATGACCCTGAGCAGGAGGCAATCAGCTTCTGCAATTCGTCTTGGCCGCGGTTCACCGCGATACGGCCGCTTTGCAGAAAGATTCCGTCAGCCCGTTTGAGCATCGCGGCCGCAGCCTCATTGGCGAGAACAACTCTTCCCAGTGAGTCAACGAGCAGAGCGGCCTGCGCCACGGACTGAAAACCCTCAGCCGACGCTAGCTGGTTCGTCTCCAGCGCCGCCAATTGACGGCTAATGCGCACAGCCCTGGCAAGATGCGGTAAAACAGTTGCGAAGAGATGGCCTCCTTTAGAGGAGATAGCCTCTTTGCCCGGTGCATTAAAGGCGCAGATCAAGGCCGAAAAAGACTCGCTGGCCACCAGATTTCCGCCCATCGCCGCAAGGCCGCATCCAGCTCTTCGCCACCAGTCGTTGAAGATTGGTGTCGCCGCAAATTCGCGGCGCGGCATCAGATCGTCGAGAGAGTAAACTTGCCCGACAGGGCGAAGCGCCGCGCGCGGCACGAGCGGATCCTTGAACGCCCAATGCTCCTTGTAACGAGCAACCAAATCGGGATCGAAGCGCGGGGCGATGGTTGAAAAGACGCGGGCGCGCCAGTCGAATGAAGGCATTGCAATTTGCGCAACGCCCATTGCATCGGCGAGTCTGGTTAGAGCCCCCGGCCAGAGGCTGCTGTCGAGCACCGCTTCGTAAAAGAGGCTCGTGAGTGCGAGCGGTTCCCTTTCCGCGGTCATGGCACACCTCGGCGGGCACGGCTCCCCGGAAAGGCCGATGCTTCAGGCTTTTGGAGCCGAAACCCAGGGCGATCTTAAACTAATGTTCTTATAACGTTATGAAATTTTTTACAACGCCAATTCGTCAGTATTTTCCTGAGCGCACAATCAGCCAGATCAATGTCAGGCCAAGACTGCAGCCAATTGAGAAGACGACGAGTCCCATGAGGGTAACCCCCCACAGCATCGGCCCCTTCTCCGCAAGCAACAAAAAGCTCGAGCCGATGATGAGCGATGCGATCACAAGCCCAACCGCAATCCGGTTGCTTGAGCGGTGGAGCTCGCCGACGACGTAATCGAACCCCTGGCGGCCAAGGTCGATGGAAAACCGGCCCGTGGTCATTGCTTTGATTAGCGTTTCAAGATCGCGCGGCAGCCGGCGGGCAAGTCCGGCCCACTCCGCAGCCTCGCCCGCCGCTGCCTTCAGGAGCTGGGAAGGCTGTTTTGCGGCCGCAATCTTCTCCTCCGCAAACCGCCGGCATTGGTCGATCACATCAAAATCGATATAGAGCCAGCGTAAGAGCCCCTCTATCTCGGCGAAGGTGCGGAACACGAGAAAGAGCTCGCTTGGAAGCTTAAGGCCGTGACGGGCTCCGTTCTGCATCATTCCCATGAACATCTCGCCGACCTGGATGCGCCTGCGCGGCTGCGTGAGCTGCTTCAAAAGAATCGGTTTCAAACCTCTAAGGAAGCCGGCTAAATTGACATCTGGGGCCGCGTGCGCAAGGTCGAGCCAAATGGTCGCTACCTTCTCAAAATCTTCGGCGATCGTTGCCAAGAAAAGATCCGCTAGCGCCTTGCGCTCTCCTTCGGTGACATATCCAACCAGGCCGAAATCGATGAAGGCGATTCGCCCGTCCCGCAGCATAAGAAAATTACCTGGATGCGGATCGGCTTGATAAAAGCCGAAATCGAAAATTTGCCGCAGAAAATTGTTAAGGAGCTGCTCGGACGTGCTCTTCAAGTCGACACTCATTGCGAGCAAGCGGTCGATGTCATCGAGCGGGATGCCATCGACATAATCCATGACTAGGATATTGCGATGCGTGAGCTCCCAATGGATCTTCGGCGCGCAGACGTAGGGGTCGCCCGCGAAATTTTGTGAAAAGCGCGCCATATTGGTTGCTTCGAGGACAAAGTCGAGCTCCTGCTCTATGGCGGCCGCAAATTCTTCGACCATTTGCGTTGGGTTGAATGACCGGCTCTCCGGCAGGTACTTTTCCATCAATCCTGCTAGCAACCGCAGCACGGCGACGTCGGAGGCAATAATTTTATCGATGCCTTGCCGCTGAACCTTAATGACGACCTCGGCGCCCGTCTTGAGAGTTGCGCGGTGGATTTGGGCAATGCTCGCGCTCGCTAAAGGCTCAGGATTGATGAGCTTGAATGGCGAATCGGGCGCGAGATAATAATCGGGCAGCGCCTCTTTGATTTCCTCCCACGGGACCGGCTTCGTGTGCCAAAAGAGGCGGCTCAATTCTCTCGCAAATGTTTCCGGAACGAGATCATGGCGGGTGCTGAGGAGCTGGCCAAATTCGATGAAGGATGGCCCGAGGTCCTCAAATGCGCGGCGCAGCCGCTCCGCCGTGTGCCTGTCCTCTTCCTGATGCTGGCTGGCGTACCTTATCCTGTCGAGGGGGGAAAGCTGGCCGTGAAGAGCCAAGCGTTTCACCACCCGGTAAAAGCCGTGGCGGGCGAAGACCGCGAGAATCTGCTGGAGCCGCAAAACAAGCTTTGAACGGTCCTGAAGTGCCTTGAACATAATTCTTTGCGCCTCCTCCCGGCACGGGCATACGCAATCACGTGCTCTCGTTTTTAGTTAAGGCGCGGCGAGAGATAGCCTAGGCATGGCGGCGCAGGAAGTATGACAGGAAAATAGCAGCAATGTTGCGGCCAGACGACACTCAATGCGCAAAGTTCACGGCTGGAAGGCCTTCACGGCTTCATTCTTGGTGCTGTAGATGTCGAAGATCCTGGTCATCCGGACAAGCTCGAAGGTCTGATAAACCTGCTGCGATAAGCCGCAGAGCTTCAACTCGCCGCCCTTGGCGTTAAGCTGCCTCAGGCACGACAGAAAAGCGCCGAGACCTGAACTATCGACGAAGCGCAGCTGGCTCAAATCGAGAACCATTTTTCTGTGCGCGTCGAGCAGCGGCCCGATGGCCGATCTAAATGCGCTGGTATTTGCGGCATCGAGATCTTTTCCCGGCACCGCGACCACCGCGACATCGCCAAACTGCTCGAACTTCATGTCCATGGCCGTCTCTTCAGATCGCCGCACGCTTTTTGACAAGCAAGACGCAGTTGCGCCCCCGCTCGTCGCGCAAATAACGCGCCTCGTCAGTGAGCCTCGAAATCATATAAACGCCAAAGCCATTCTCCTGCGACCCATTGAAGACCGGCTGCGGCACGGCTGCAGGATCAAATGGCCCTCCGAGATGGTGCAGCCGCAAGACGACTCTATCGGGCCACGCCTCTGCACCGATTTGGATGCGCTGATCGGTGCGGCCGTTGTAGGCATGCCGCATGATATTGCTCAAAGCTTCATTAACCGCCAGACAAAGCTCCTCTGCCTTGTCCGCCGGGAGCCCTCCTCCAGGGATTTTTTGGCAAAAATCATGCACAAATGCCCGCGCCCGCACAAGCTCTTTGAGATCGCTCGTGATTTCACTTGTCCTGCGCGCAAGAGGAAGCTTGCGCTCCTCGATTTTAACCGCGACGCAAGTCAGGTCATCGGCAAAAGCTTCCGAATTCGAAAACGCAACAACTGCCGTGCGTATTTTTGTGATCAGCTGCAACGCATCGAGCCGGCTATTGAGCCGCACGCATTCGGCAAGCCGGCTTATGCCGAAAAATTCTCCCGCATTGTTTTGGGACTCGGTGATTCCGTCCGAATAGAAGAGAAAGATATCGCCGGGCTCAAAAGCCTCGGTAATTTGCTCGTAGATTTCGCCTTCACTCACCCCGAGAGGCACGTTGGAGCCCCGCAACATGCCGCAGCTCCCTGTCTTATGACGGTAGTGGATGACCGGCATGTGCCCGCAATCAACGAGGCTGACATGGCGGCGCTCGAGATCGAATCTCGCGTAGCAGACGGTGACGAAGCTTTCGAGACTTATCAACTGCCGGACAATTTTCGCGTGAGCGAGGGTGACGATTTCCTCGGGTCTTGCCAGCGTTCCGTCAGTCGAAAGCGAGCTAATTTCGCTCAGGGCCTGGAGAAAAGTGCTCTTCGAGGCAGCGCCAAGAAGCGCTGCCGGAATGCCCTTGCCCATGACATCGCCGGCAACGACATCGAGACACCTCTCGCCATGCCTGAAGAAATCATAAAAATCACCGCCAATCCGCTTTGAAGCAATCGTGAGCGCTGCAACCCGCGCACCAGGAAAGTCCTTGGGCGGCTGGTCGAGCAGGAGGCTTTGCTGGATCTTAAAGCCAATCTCGACCTCTTGCTCACGCGCGCGGGCAGCCTGCTCCTCCGCTTGTTTGCGTTCCGTTATGTTGGTCCAGAATCCGACGATCTCCTTGGGCCTGCCTTCAGCATCACGCAACAGGCTTGCCTCGTCCTGCATCCAAAGGTAATGGCCACCTTTCGACCTGAACCGGTATTCCTGCACGAGATGGCCCTTGGCCATCAGGATCGCGGTCTTTTCGATCGCGGCTTCCTTGTCCTCCGGATGGAGGCAATTGATCCACCAGTCGGGCGCGAGCGCCTCCTCGGCCTCATAGCCGAGGATTCGCTTGACGCTGTCGCTCACCCACTGCGACGGGAATCCCTTCGGCGTTACGGCGAGCACATAAATGACGGTCGGGATCGAATTTAGGATGTGGCGCGACTCTGCGGCAGAAACCGTAAAACCGCGTCGCGGCTTTGCTTGCAACATCATGGCGCACAAGAAACCCCGGAGACCCTCTTGAAAATATAGGGCGGGCCAAGGCCTTGGCGAAGGGCTACTCGGCGGCGTGCCGGAGCAGGCTGTCCGGCAGGGGAACGAGAGCAACCATGTAGCGGGCGAGGTCCGGCGCGATTTCCGGGTCCGCTTTGAGTTCAGTGAGGGTCCGGGGCGGCGGAATGGATTGCCCGCCTTCTACCATTGCCTCGGCCCACAGTTTCAAGGCTTGCGCTGCATGATCGATGGCCTCATCGACCGTGTCCCCTGCCGAGATGCAACCGGGCAAATCCGGAAACCAGACGCCTACAGCTTTGCCTGGCTCCTCTTCGACGATGGCGACATAATGAGTCATGCAGAGGTCAGTCTTCTACCCAGTTTGCAAGGCGATAGATTTTGCTGACGAGGCCTTGGCCGGGATCCTTTTTCGGGTTCGGCAGGAAGATTATCATACTGCTCTTCGGATTGCGAAAGATATGGTGCGAGCCTTGAATTCGGACGAGCACCCATCCTTCACGTTCGAGACGGCTTTTGATATCGCGGCTATTGGTAAGCATCCGGCGCATCCAAACGATTCGACGTGCCGATGTACATCCACTTAGACGGAGCCAATCTTGGTGGATCTTTAATATTATCTTGTAAGAATCATGTTTTTTAATTCCGGCTTTCCGGACCATAAAGCTGGAGTCCGCCGGTATGCTCGCGCGGCCCGTGCACGCCTCAGCGGTTACTCCTCTCTTTACTTCTCAAATGGTGAACCGGCCAATGTTGGAACTATTCGAGCCCCTCGTCCGGCAGGAGTCCCGTCCGCCTGAGGCCGCGCTTCTTGTCGCGCGTGGAACACGGCGGCTTTTGCGCCAGCTCGATTTCGCGACCATCACCGAGCTGCCGCTTCCCTCCGGCCGGCGCGCCGATATCGTCGCGCTCGCTCCTAACGGCACCATTTACATTGTCGAAATCAAATCCTCCGCCGCAGATTTCCGTGCCGACACGAAATGGCCAGACTATCGCGCCCATTGCGACAGTTTCTTTTTTGCGATCCCGAAGAATATGCAGGCGGACGTCATGCCGCAGGATGCAGGCCTCATTCTCGCCGATGCCTATGGAGCCGAAATTGTGCGCCGGGCGCCCGCCTGCCGACTTGCCGCTTCAACCCGCCGGGCAATGCTGTTGCGCTTTGCTCATGCGGCCGCGCGCCGGCTGCACCGCATCGCAGATCCCGAGGATACGCGGACCTAAGGACGGCCCAAGCAGGCATGTTAGCGCTGAGGGCGGCGGCGCAGAACCGCAAAAGGCGAATCGGCTTCTCGCTCCCCGGCCGGACCCGGGATCTGATCGAAAACCGCGCCAGGCTTGCGCGGATAAAGATCGAGATTGAGAATTAAATATTCCGCGGCAAGCGCACCAAGGTCGATTTGGCCCTCAATGATGGGATCGGGAGCATCCTCATCGAGAAGACCGGCGGCCGCGCTCGGCCGCTGCGCCACGGCGCCGGGCTCCGCAGGAGGCGCGAAGTTCACGTCAATCTCCGCATGGACTTCCGCGGCGAAAGGCTCAAGCGTCACGACGCAGGTTTGAGTGATGAGAGCCTGCAAGGCGCCGCTGACCTTAACCCCTCCTGCCCCGCTCTTGCGCAGGAGAAAACCGGCCTCAAAGCTTTGAACGGCGGCGACGCCGCACTGGGCGGCGAGCGCCCCCCGTTCCGCTTCGCTGGCCGAGAGTTTTGTTTCAAGTCCTGAGTCCGGGATAGATTCGACGGCGATTATCCGCGAGAAGCGGGGGGGATCCGCGTGGCCGTGGTTTTTCATCGCAAACGAACCTCGGGGCAGCGCGCCGGCTCCCATGAGTGCCGGCGGAGATTCCTCTAAGTCAGGGCGAAGAAATGGAAATTCAACTCTCCCGCCACTTAGGAAATCGCCGAAGGCTCGGGGAAGGGTATTCTGGCTTTTAGAAAGACATCAAGCGGCGCATTGGCGAGCGCCGCGGCAGCGGCTTCGGCATACCGGACGAGACGGGCCGCGTCTCTCCGGCCGCCATAGACATTTCGTGAAAGGGCCTGAGCGAGGGCGCCGCTGCCGTTGCGCAAAGCCTGATCGTAGGCGGCCGCACGGCCAAGGAAAGCCCGGGCAAATCTCTTCATGTGCTTTGGCACGCTGATGTCGCCGACGCCCGCCTCCCGCATGGCTCTGTCCAAGGAGGCGAAAATGGCATCAGTTAAATCCTGTGCAATCGCTGGCCCGGGCGGCTCCATCCGGCTGAGGCGGCGCAGCACGAGGAAGCCGTGCAAGGCCAGCGCCTCGAACCGGCCCTCCAAGCTGTCCTCAATGCCATAATCCGTAAAGAGCACAGGATCGCGGGCGGCCAGGCGTATCGCCTCGCAAATCCGGTTAATCTGCTCCTGATTTGACGAGTGCCGGAAAAAGCGAATCATACTGCCGTGTTCAAGAAAGTGCATGGCTGGACGCCTCGCGCTTGCTTTTGCCAGGCTGCAAGGTTAGGCATCGCCTTGCAAAGGCACAGGCCAGTATTGATTTGATCGAGCTCGATCCGTCCGGGAACGGGACACGGCAGGATCCCTGCTTTGCCGAGCGCAGATGAAATGGAGGTCTTAAGCATGGGGCTCTTGACGGCAAGGCCCTCGCAGCGGTGCCGAGCCCGCCGCCTGAAACTCGCCTTCTTGACCGCGGCCGCGCTGGAGCTTGCCGGATGCCTTGGCTATGACGGCCAGGTGATCCACGGCTATCAGCTGAGCCCCAGCACCGCCGAACAGGTAAAGGTTGGAGCCTCTGCGGAGCAGATTCTCACTCTTTTGGGCACGCCGACGACGACCTCGACCGTGGGCGGGGACGCCTGGTACTATGTGACCCAAGTGACAAACCGGAGCGCCGCTTTTCTGCCGCCCAAGGTCACCGACCAGCGGGTGTTCGCTGTTTATTTCACCAAGGACAAGAAGGTCGCCCGGGTTGCCAACTACGGCATGGAGGATGGGAAGCTCATCGACTTCGTCACGCGCACGACACCCACGGCCGGCGCCGAATCGACCTTCCTCAAGGGTATGTTTATTAACCTCTTGCATTTCTAGGCTTGCTGTTTGGTTTCATGACTTCGCCAGAAGCTCGAACCCAAGCTTGGCTGGGGCAAAACCACCTGGCGCCAAGATCGTGGGGGACCAAAGCAGGCGCACCAACGCGAGAGTATTTTTCATGCCCGGCCAACGGCGCGGCAGGATGTGCAGATCCGGATAGGCTGCCATCCCGTCCACGCGGAGCGGCAAGCTTTAACGCGCCAAAATCGCGAGCAGCAGAAGCGCGACGATGTTCGTGACCTTGATCGCCGGATTGATCGCCGGGCCTGCGGTGTCCTTGTAAGGATCGCCGACGGTGTCGCCCGTAACCGATGCCTTATGCGCATCGCCGCCCTTAAAATGCTTGACGCCGTTCCTGTCGAGGAAGCCTTCCTCGATGCTCTTCTTGGCATTGTCCCAGGCACCTCCGCCCGAAGTCATCGAGATGGCAACAAAGAGCCCGTTGACGATGACGCCGAGGAGAGATGCGCCGAGCGCCGCGAAAGCCGAGGCTTTCGAGCCCGAGATCAGAAGCGTGCCGAAATAAACGACGATCGGGGCAAGGACCGGCAAGAGAGACGGCACGATCATCTCCTTGATCGCCGCCTTGGTCAGTAGATCGACCGCACGGCCATAATCGGGGCGCTCCTTGCCCAGCATGATCCCGGGCTTCTCGCGGAACTGGCGGCGCACTTCGAGGACGACAGAGCCCGCGGCGCGCCCGACGGCCGTCATGGCGATACCGCCGAAGAGATAAGGGATCATGCCGCCGAAAAGGAGCCCCGCCACGACATAAGGGTTCGAGATGTCGAAGGAGACTGCACCGATTCCTTTGAAATAGGGCGCGAGATCCGGGTGGGCGGCGAAATACTCAAGATCATGGCTATAGGCGTTGAAAAGCACCAAAGCGCCAAGCCCCGCCGAGCCAATGGCATAGCCCTTGGTCACGGCCTTGGTCGTATTGCCGACAGCGTCGAGCGCATCGGTCGAGCGGCGAACCTCCTTGGGCAGGCCCGCCATTTCGGCGATTCCGCCCGCGTTGTCGGTCACCGGGCCGAACGCATCGAGCGCGACGATCATGCCGGCAAGGCCGAGCATTGTGGTGACCGCAACCGCAATACCGAAAAGCCCTGCGAGCTGGCTCGTGATCACAATCCCGCCGATGATGACGAGCGCGGGGAGCGCCGTCGATTCGAGCGAGACGGCCAGGCCTTGGATGACATTAGTGCCGTGGCCAGTGACCGAGGCCTGTGCGATCGAGAGCACTGGCCGTTTGCCGGTGCCCGTGTAGTACTCGGTGATGACGACGATAAGGCCGGTTACCGCAAGGCCGATGATACCGCAGACGAAGAGATGGAAGCCTGAGACCGAGGCGCCATTAGCCGTGCCGATCGTCCCCCAACCGATCGTGAGAGTGGTGGCAACCGCAAGTCCCACAATCGAAAGAAGCCCTGCCGCGATCAGGCCCTTATAGAGGGCGCCCATGATCGAATTGCTGGGGCCGAGCTTAACGAAATAGGTGCCCGCGATCGAGGTGACGATACAGGCCGCGCAGATTGCGAGCGGATAGAGCATGGCGGCATCGAGCACCGGCTGGCCGCTGAAGAAGATCGCCGCAAGCACCATAGTAGCGACGACCGTCACGGCATAGGTCTCGAAGAGGTCGGCGGCCATCCCTGCGCAATCGCCGACGTTGTCGCCCACGTTGTCGGCAATCGTTGCGGGATTGCGCGGATCGTCCTCGGGGATTCCTGCTTCGACTTTGCCGACCAGATCGGCGCCGACGTCAGCGCTCTTCGTGAAAATACCGCCCCCGAGACGCGCGAAGATCGAAATCAGTGACCCGCCAAAGCCGAGCGCAACCAGCGCGTTGACGGTCTCGCGGCTGTTTGGCTCGTAACCCAAAGGCCCGGTGAGAATATAGAAGTAAACGGCAACGCCCAGGAGGGCGAGGCCCGCCACAAGGAGCCCCGTGACGGCGCCGGCCTTAAACGAAATGTCAAGCCCCGCCGCGAGCGACTCCGTTGCGGCCTGCGCGGTGCGGACATTGGCGCGGATGGAGACATTCATGCCAATGAACCCGGCCGCGCCCGAGAGGACAGCGCCTATCATGAAGCCCGCAGCGATGGTCCAGGAGACAAGAAAGCCGAAGGCCAAGAAAATGATGAATCCAACGGCGGCAATCGTGAGGTACTGGCGCCGCAGATAGGCCTGTGCGCCTTCGGCGACCGCGCCCGCAATCTCCTGCATGCGGGCCGAGCCGGCGTCTGCTGCCAGAAGTTGTTTCGATGTGACGGCGCCATAGACGACAGAGAGCAGTCCGGCGAAAATCACCACCCAAACTGAGGACATTTGGTGCAACCTTTGAGCGAATTGGCTGAAATTGCTGAAAGCCTTGGCGGCGCCTGGCGCCTGCGGGTTGACCCTCAACTAAACGAAACTGCTGCGATGCGCAATCGCGCTCGCACCTAAAAATGCTGAAACGAGCGCCTTGCTAAGGTCAACGCCCGCCCCTCTCGATCCCTAAAAACCGGCGGCGCATCGCCCGGAACGGCCGTGCCGATCGCGCCCACGGGTACGCCTGCCACCTTGGCATCGGACTCGAAAGCCGCGCAACGCGAAGGCGGCACGGCACAGACGATCTCGTAATCATCGCCGCCGGTCAGAATTGTTTCCACGAGAGCAGGCGAATGCGCCAAAGCCTTCTGCGCCACCTCAGAAAGGGGCACGCCGGCAGCGCTCACCTCGGCGGTCAGGCCTGCGAGGCGCAGCATCTTTGCAAGGTCTCCCGCAAGGCCGTCGGAAACATCCATCGACGCGTGCGCATGAGCGCGCAGGGCTTCCATGAGCCGGAGGCGCGGCTGCGGCAGAAGATAGCGCTCGACAAGGTAGGCCCTCTCTAGTTGCGCGAGGCTTGCGGCCCAATCTGGCTTTCGGGTCCCCGCAAGGCGCAATTTCAGGCCAAGCGAGGAATCCCCAATCGTGCCCGAAACATAAAGCCGGTCGCCCGGCTTGGCGCCCGTGCGCGGAACCATCTGGCCCGCCGGAACGGCGCCAAAGGCAGTAATCGAAATTGTGAGCGGTCCAGGCGTTCGCACCGTATCGCCGCCAAGCAGCGGGCAATTATAGACCGCAGCATCGCCGCCAAGCCCTTCGGCAAAACCTTTAAGCCAAGGCTCCGTCCAGTTCCCAGGCAGGGCAAGCCCAAGCAAGAAGCCCAAGGGTTCAGCGCCCTTGGCGGCAAGATCGGAGAGGTTCACGCGCAACGCCTTACGCGCAATGGGTCCCGGCGGATCCCTCTCAAAGAAATGGACCCCCGCAACTAGCATATCCTTGGTCACAACGGTCTCGTGCCCCGGCCTTTGCGGCAGGAACGCGGCATCGTCGCGAAGTGCAAAGGCAGATGGCCCGGCAAGCGGGGCAAAATACGCCGCGATCAGCTCGTCTTCGGAAGGCCTTCCCATTCAAGAGCGCCTGAGGCGCCCGTTCAATTCCCGCAGGCGCAATTGTGGCCTCCGGGTGCAGCGCACTGCAGCCTTGAAGCCAGTTAGAAGTGCTTTTTCAATAGGGATATCTATGCCGGAACGTGTTTCAAGAGGAGATGCGCTCGTATCTCTTAGGCTTTCCATATTTTCGGGTAAACGAAATCCATATCAGAACTTCGAGATTTCTGTGTTTCAGATGCAGCCGAGGTTTCGCAATCAGGATCGCTCAATTTACTGGCCGCCAGTTCGTCTATTCTGTCGTTAATGATACTATTTGCTGTCTCGATAATGACTGTTTTTGGTAATTTACACAGCATGGCAAGAGAGACATATCGCAGAAGAAGAACCGTCGCGACTAAGTAAATAGCTTGTGTCATATTGAGATTTCTTGCCTTCATTTCTAAGGCTGTGCAGTTGATGAGCTTGGCAACGTCTTCGTTAAACTTGTTGAAAAAAGAAATCTCCGTGGGGCTGAAGCCGCTCGCTTTATAGCTCATTTCGTTTCCCCCTCTCTCTAAAGTCTTTCTATTGGATGATAAGGTCCATATTAAGAGCATCATGTTTAGGAATTTCCACTGGGGTGCTGCTCAAATGCATCACCTCCGACGCAATAGGTCTAACCCGCAGCTCGCGCCGCGGCGCCTAGTCGATTTTCAATATGGGCCGGAAGAAGAAGCCAAGACCGGCTGCTTGCCGCAAATGGTGCTTAGCTAGACGCCCGCCGTGAATTCCATCGGCCGGCACTTGCGGGCCAGCGCATCGAGCACGGCATTGACCATTCCAGCCTCCTCGCCGCCGAAAAAAGCCCCGGCAACATCGACATATTCCTTGATGACGACGCGTGCAGGGATCTCGCCGCGCGCCCTCAACTCATAAGTGCCCGCGCGCAAGATCGCGCGCATCACGGCATCGATTCGCGCGAGCGGCCAGCCTGAGGCCAACGTTTCGTTGACGAGCCGGTCGACTGCCCGTTGCCCGGACAGGACGCCCTCAAGGATTGCGTGAAAGAACTCGATCTCCGCTTGCCTCAGCCGTGCACCCTCGATCTCGCGCCCGATCCAATGACTTTCGAACTCGGCCACGGTCTCGTTCAGGCCCTTGCCCGCGATCTCCATCTGATAGAGGGCCTGGACGGCTGCGAGCCGGGCCGCCGAACGGCGCAGCGCCCCCTCCATCAAACCACTCCCGTCCCGCGCTTGAGCTTGAGGAGCGCGAGCGCCGCGCGCGCCGCATCGCCGCCCTTGTCGCCCCGTTGAGGATCGGCGCGCTCAAGCGCCTGCGCCTCGTCCTCGGCCGTCAGTACGCCATTGCCAAAGGCAAGCCTGCGCGCAAGCGCCAAATCCATCAAGGCGCGCGCGCTCTCCTTGGCGACAATTTCGAAATGATACGTCTTGCCGCGAATGACGCAGCCCAAGGCGACTGCACCCTCATAGGGGCGCTGAGAGACTTCCCCGCGATCAAGCATAATAGCGAGCGCGAGGGGAATTTCGAGGGCGCCTGGGACGCTGACCACGTCGAAAGAGGCCCCCGCGCCAGCCAGCGCCCTCTCCGCTCCGTCGAGGAGCATCGCCGAGATATTCTCATAAAAGCGCGCCTCCACGACGAGAAAACGCGCGCCCTCAAAGACGGCTTCCGGAGCCGGAAAAGAGCGGCGGGGCAAGGGCATCGTTCTCGGCCTGAAGCGCTCGCAGACGGTGGATTAGGTAGCAACCGCCGTTCGCCGCCGCAACGGCGGGCGGGCGAGCCTGCAATGAGATTTCAACGCTCAAGATAAGCCCGGTATCCATGCTTGAGTTTCGCGGAACGGACGATTCCCCGGGCTTCCTCGTCGTGCCCTGCCGCGCATGAGTTCGCGGCGCGTGCGAGATCGGCTTCAATCAGTTCGTAAACCGACTGATTGAGATTACCGGTGGTGACGTCGCCCCAAACGACGTTTTGAAACCGGGCGAGATCCCCCGTGCAGGCAGCATTTGCGGGCAACGCTGGCCAGGAGGGCGGATGCGGCCCCGGCGGCACGGCTGCCCCGGGCGGAGGGTAGGCCGCGGGCTGGTAGCAGCCGCCGAGGGAGGCAGCGGCAAGTAAAGCCGCCTGAAGCAGAGGAGGCCTGAATCTGGACATCTTTTCCATGGAAATCTCCGCCGCAAACGCTGAGCTTGGGGTTTTACAAGGGGGGCCGCAGGAAGTGAAGCCGTCGGGCACGAAAGAATCGAGGCTGCCCTGCAGACTTGGCCGCGCAGGCCTGGAAAGCAGAGCGCCGATGTTTATCTCTGTTGCGCCTCTTTTCGGCCGGCTCGGGCGATCGCAGGCCTGCAGTCTTGTGTTCTGATCAAGAAGGATAGGCGCGATGACCTGCGCCAAGATCATGCTGATCCGCCATGCCGAACGCCCGAGCGCTGATAAGCGGTTTCGGGGCGTCACAATTGAGGGGCGTAAGGATAAGGAAGAGCTTACAGTGCGCGGCTGGCAGCGCGCAGGCGCTCTGGTGCGCTTCTTTGCGCCGCTTGATGGTCACTTTGTTCACCCCGGGCTCGCCCGCCCCGATATTCTCTTCGCCTGCAAGGCCGACGCATGCGATCCGAGCTTGCGGCCGCAGCATACGCTTTTGCCGCTTTCGGAGCTCCTTAAAGTCGAGTTCAATTGCGATTATTACGAGGGGCAGGAGGAAGAACTCGTTAAAAAGGTGCTCTCATCCAATGGCGCCGCGCTTATTTCATGGAAGCACAATAATATGCATCTTATCGCCAGCGCGATCCTCAAGGATAGCGCCTCGGCGCCGCAACGCTGGCCGGTCGACCGTGTCGACCTTGTCTGGGTCTTCGACAGGCAGGGCAGCCGCTGGACGTTTACCCAAGTGCCGCAGCGCCTTCTTGCCGGCGACCGCTCCGATGTTGCTGCCTGAGTACGCCTCCGCCGTGCAAAAAACGCTCACGGCCCAGCGGCCGTCAGCCGGGCCTTGACAAATGAATTCGAATGGCAGCCCAAAGCACCGCTTCAAGCGCATCGCCTTTTTGTCCTCCGGCACGCCAGAGGCCAATGCCGCGCGCGATCAATACATCGCCCGCTTTGGCGAGGTTGATCCCGAGGAGGCCGACGTCGTTGTGGCGCTAGGCGGCGATGGGCTCATGCTGCAAACGCTCCATCGCTTTATGGGCAAGAACAAGCCGATCTATGGCATGAAGCAGGGCTCGGTCGGCTTCCTCATGAATGAATTTCATGGCCCAGACCTTGAGGAGCGGCTCGACAAGGCCGAGGCCTCGATCGTGCATCCGCTCTTGATGGAGGCAACCACAACAGCAGGCGAGGTCATCAAGGCGCGGGCGATCAACGAGGTCTCGCTTCTGCGCCAGTCCTATCAAGCAGCCAAGATGCGCATCTCCATAGACGGAAAGGAAAGGCTAGGCGAGCTCATTGCTGACGGCCTTATCGTCGCGACCCCCGTCGGCTCGACGGCGTATAATTTTTCCGCGCATGGGCCGATCCTGCCGCTTGATGCGACTTTGATGCCGCTTACGCCCATTGCGCCTTTTAGGCCCCGGCGCTGGCGGGGCGCCCTTCTGCCCGACACGGCCCATGTGACCATCGACATCCTGGAAGCCGAGAAGCGGCCGGTCGCTGCGGTTGCCGACCATTTCGAGGTCAGGAACGTTCTGAAAGTGGCGGTGGCAATGGATCACGCGACGGGGCTTGTTCTACTCCACGATCCCGGCCATTCGCTCGAAGAGCGGATCCTTCTTGAGCAGTTTGGATATTGAAGAGTAAGCATGAGCATCGAAATCCGCGAGCGCCGCGTCGTCTCCAACAAGCATGGGACGCTGGAAGAGTTCGGGCTCACGCGAAAGCGGTTCGACGGCAGCAGCCAAGATCTCAAACGTGAGATTTACGACCCGGGCGACAGCGCCGCAATTCTTCTCTACGATCCGCGCCGCTCACGCGTTCTTCTCACGCGCCAGTTCCGCCTCCCCTCATATCTAAAGGACGGCTGCGAAAACCTTATCGAGGCTTGCGCCGGAAGGCTCCAAGGGGCGGACGCAAGGAGCCGCATCATCAAGGAAGCGGAGGAAGAGACTGGATACCGCGTGAGAAATCCGCGCCTCCTCTTCGAGGCGTATCTGAGCCCTGGCAATTCGGCCGAGAAACTCACGTTCTTCGCGGCCGAGTATCGCCCGGAAGACCGCGCCGGACGCGGCGGCGGCCGCGAGGATGAGGGCGAGGACATCGAGCTTTTGGAGCCAACGCTTGAAGAGGCCTTGGCCATGATCGAAAATGGCGAGATCATCGACGCCAAAACGATTATTCTTTTGCAATATGCCAAGCTGCATGACCTGATGAGCACGGCTAAACCGGAAACGGATTAAGCGGTCAGAATCACGCCGCAAGCTCGCTCACGGAAGCTCCCACATCGATCAGAGCGCCCTCGTTCTTGCGCTTTGCGGCAAGCGCGATGACGTTTGCCGCCGGCGTGTTTGCCAGCTTGGCGGCTTTTGCATGAGCCTCTCTCCTTGCAGCAAGGATGGCAGCGCGCAGGGCCTCTCTCGCCTCCTCGCGCGCGGCTTGGGCGTCAAGGCAGCGCAAGGCAGCGAAGATGTGGTCAAGACTGCCCGTATTGATGCTCGCGCATGCATAGAGGACCCGCTGGATCAGTGGCCGCTTAAGCCGCGCCCCTGCCCGCCCGCCGCAGGCATCGTCGCTCGCGAGTGCCTCAAGCCCGGCTCTAAAAACGGGGAGGAGCCGCATGGGCATGCCTGCTCTGCGGTAGAGCCTAGCAAACTGGGCCCCGTTGCACCTGCGCACCCGCGCGATCACCCGCGGCATCGAAACTCCGCTCAACTCCGCAAGCGCGAATTCGAGGAGTTCCTTATGGCCGCACAGCAAGGCGCGCAGAAGCAGCCCTGCGGTGAGCCACCCGGCTGCGTGCAAATGCCTGGCAAGGCGCGCCATCTCTTGCGGCTCGCTTGCCGCTCCGGCAGCGGTTTTGATGATGGCACGCTCCCTTGCCTCTCGCGCCAGCGCATTTGCCGCTTCTGGAGAGTATCCGCGGGCTCTCGCAGCCGGGACGAGCGCGCTGGCCGCCGCCTGGGCCAGATCGCAAACTATGGCTGATGGGAGAGGCCCGCGCGCAAGCAGCGCAGTACGCAGACGCGCTTTAGCCCCGAAGCGCTCGATCATCCGCCGCATGGCGGACTCGAGAAGCCCGGCTCCGGGATTGGCGGCAAGACGTATGATCGCGTCAAGGCAGCCAACTTCGGCAAGCTCAGCAGCAACGGCGGCCGAAAGACACGGCCTTGCGGCAATCGCCATTTGGGCGGCGGCGCCGCCAACGGCAATGCGTTCGATGAGCTCGGCGTCCGCGAGAACCGGCGAGCGCGCGAGGACAATGGCTGCTATCTCTGGGCAATCATGGGCAAGCGCCAGCACAAGGTGAGGCGGGGCTTCGTTTGCATCTGCAATCTTGCCTGCCAGTCTTGTTCGGACCGCGGCAGACGGATGGTCGAGAAGCGCAGCGAGGGCCAGGCTCGCGCTCTGCCTCTGCCTTTCTGGAAGACCCCCGTAAAGGAAACCCTGCGCAAGTCTCTCTGCGGCAGCTGCCGCGGCGGCAGGCGGGGCAGCCTGCACCCAAGCCAGAAATTTTTGCGTGCTCATGATTCGCAAATTCCCCAATCGCTTTTTGAGGCCAATTTTGCGGCAGTATGGTAAAAACCTGCTTAAAGACGCGTGTACTGCACACAGCGAGCCCCCGTTTCATGAGCATGTCACATGAGCGATACGCTGCAACAAGGTCCCGTACGCCACAAGCGCGGCGGGCTATTTTACGAGGATTTCACGATCGGCATGATGGTCGAGCACCGGCTAAGGAAGACGGTGACTCAAATGGACAACATGCTTTTTTGCAATATGACGCTTAATCCGCAGCCCCTCCATATCGATGCGCATTTTTGCGCCACGGAGACGGAATGGGGCCGCCCGCTCGTCAATTCCCTGTTCACGCTCGGCCTCATGATCGGCATCTCGGTCAACGATCTGACCCTTGGCACGACCATCGCCAATCTCGGCATGACCGAAGTCAAATTTTCCTCCCCTCTCTTCGAGGGCGACACGCTCCATGCCGCGACCGAGGTGCTAAGCAAGCGGCTGTCGCGCTCGCGCCCCGATGCGGGAATCGTCGAGTTCTATCACCGCGCCTATCAGCAGGAGGGCAAGCTGGTCGCCGAGTGCCGCCGCCAGGCCTTCATGAAATGCCGGACGATTTCGGTTTGAACCGCGGAGCCCTCTTGCGCTCTCTTCTTTTCGTTCCGGCCGACAACGAGAGAAAGCTCGCGAAGTCTCTTACGAGCGGCGCCGATTGCCTCATTCTCGATCTTGAGGACTCGGTTGCGGAAGCGAACAAGCCCAAGGCGCGCCTCCAGGCCGCAGACTTTCTCGCCACAGCAGCGGCGCAAAGCCCCCGCCCTCATCTTTATGTGCGCATCAACGGCCTCGGCACGGATCTTGCCGAGGCCGATCTCGCGGCCGTGATGCGCGCGGCCCCAGACGGCATTATGCTGCCAAAGTGCCTGAATGGGGCTTCCGTCCAGCACCTCGGGGCGATGCTCGCGGTTAAGGAGGCCGAGCATGATCTTGCTGACGGAGCGACTCGAATCATTGCGATCGCAACCGAAACGGCGGCCTCGCTCTTTGGGCTCGCGAGCTACGCGAATGCAAGCCCGCGCTTGAGAGGTCTTGCTTGGGGAGCGGAAGATCTCTGTGCGTCCGCCGGCGCCGAGACGGCGAGGCGCGCGGATGGAAGCTACACGTTTCCCTTCGCGCTTGCGCGAAGCCTCGCCTTGTTCGCAGCAGCCGCTGCTCAGGCGCTGCCCATCGATACCGTCCACCTAGACTACCGCGATCCGGCCGCGCTTCGCCGGGAGTGCGAGCTCGCAAGGCGCGACGGTTTTGCCGCCAAAATGGCCATTCACCCGGCGCAGGTTCCTATCATTAACGAGGCCTTCACGCCCTCGAGAGAGTCGATCGAAAGGGCCCGCGCTATCATTGCGGCTTTCGAGGCACAGCCGGATGCCGGGGTCATCAGTTTCGAAGGCGAGATGCTCGACCGTCCGCACCTTGCCAGGGCCAGAAGAATTTTGGCGAAAGCCCTGAAGTTCTAAGGCCCTGGCTGCGGCCGCAGCGCTTTGTGCATACCCCGGCCGCTGCCGTTTTTCTCTTAATACCTGGGCTGTGCTGGCGGCCTTTGCACCGCGCCGCCTTCCGTGCCGGGCTTGGCCTCGACCCCAGGCGCGCCGCTGCCCTCAACCGATCCTTGAAGCTGGGATGGGGGGATATTCGGGCGGGCGGGATTTTCCTTCTGAACCGACGTGCTTGGCAGGGCGGGCTGACCCGATTCGGATTCTGGGCCCGAGGTCACGCCAGGCGCTTGCGCCATGGCCGCTCCGCCGAGGAATATCCCCGAGGCGAGAGCGAGACATGAGAAGAGTCTTGGCATTGGAGAAATCCGCATCGATTACTCCTCCTTCGTTGGAGTGCCAACGCCAAGATCGCAAATCCGTTCCCCTGCCCTTGCGAGGCAATATGCAGCGCCGCAGGCAGGTGGAAATAGGTCAAATTGAAGCTAGTTGCTTAAGCCAAAGTTGGCCTTCCCATGCTGCAATCGCGCCGACCAAATGCTCATCGCGAGAGGCCAACCGAAAGATGAAACCAGCACGCCTTGTGGTCCTTGGGGTTGCGCTTGCGGCCGGAGGCGGCGCCGCGATGCTCGCGAACAGCTCCTCCGCTCCGCCCCCGCCAGCCGTGGTGCAGGCGCCGGCTGCAACCGATAAGGTGCTCGTAGCGGCAAAAGAGTTGAGTTTCGGGGATGCCATCGGCGCCGATGGCATGCGCTGGCAAGACTGGCCGAAAGACAGTATCCCCGAAGGATTCGTGCGCCAGAGCGCTTCGCCTGGCGCCGCCGAGGAGCTTAGAGGCGCCATTGCGCGCTCCAATTTTGCGCCTGGCGAGCCGCTGCGGCGCGATCGCCTCATTAACGGGCCACATTCCGGCTTTCTCGCAGCGCTCCTTGCGCCCGGCAAGCGCGCCCTCGCAATCAATATCGACACGCAAGGTTCGAGCACGGCTGGCGGGTTTATCCTCCCAAACGACAGGGTCGATGTCATCCACATCGTTAAGGACGAAGGCGCGGCACGCAAAGGCAATGGGAATGATTTTGTCAGCCGGATCATCCTCAAAAACATCCGCGTGCTCGCCATCGGCCAAAACATTCAGGAAAAGAATGGTGAGCGCGTTGTCACAGGAGCCAATGCGACCTTGGAGCTCACGCCGTCCGAGGCCGAGACGCTCATGCTCGCCCAGCGCGTCGGAACTCTGTCCTTGGCCTTGCGCAGCCTCGAGGATGCCAAAGAACCGCGCGCGCAAATCCGCGACAGCAGCCGCGGGCTCCTCGTAGTCCGCAATGGGCTCGCAGTGCAAGAAAGGGCGCGTTGAGCGCAATTTCCCCGCGGCAATCAAGCGTCGCGCGGCCGCCGGAGAACAGAGATGGTTTTGGAAGTGCCGCTCATGAACCGCCTAATATCAGGCCTCGCGCTCGGGGCGCTCGTGAGCATGTGTGCCGTTGCAGCCAGCGTTCCTGCCCGGGCGCAGGAGCAAATCGAAAGCCTATACGGCGGCGCGCCGAGGCGCATTTCGATGGGCGTCGGCAAGGCTGCGATCGTTGATCTACCCGAAGACGCGTCAGAAATCTTTGTCGCTAATCCCAAAATTGCCAATGCCGTCGTGCGCACACCGCGCAAACTCTATCTCATCGGAATGGAAGCAGGGCAGACGAGCGTCTTCGCGCTCGACCGCAAAGGGAACAAGATCGCTGCGCTCGAACTCAGCATCGGACGCGACATTGGCGGGCTGCAGCAGATCCTGCGGGCCGCGATGCCGTCGGCGGCGATTACGGCGCGCACGGTGAATGACACGATCATTCTGACCGGAACGGTAGATTCACCCGAAGAAGCCCAGCGGGCAACAGATATTGCTAATGGATTCGTGCAAAGGCTCTTTGGAGGCGGCGGCCTGCCCGGGGGCCCTCCTTCAGGCCCGGCCGCCGCGGGGCCCTCAAATAACAATGGCCCCGTCGTCAATGCCCTCACAATACGCGGCCGCGCCCAAGTGATGCTGAAGGTCACGATTGCGGAAATCAGCCGCGAAATCGCCAAGCAGCTGGGCCTAACGGCGAGCGCCATTGCCACAAGCTGGGCCACCTTCACCCAATTCAATCCATTCCCGATCAACGGCGTGATCGCCGCAGCCCCTGTCATTGCCCCCGGACTCAACCCCTTAGCGGCCGCGGCACAAAATGGCACGGCAAGTGCGCTCACGGCGCACAACAACAGCAATTCACTAAGCGGCACGTTGCAAGCCTTCGAGCGCTATGGCGTCACGCGTATTCTTGCAGAGCCGACCGTAACGGCAATCTCTGGAGAAGCAGCAAGACTCACCGTCGGCGGCGAGCTGCCGGTTCCTGGCCCTCCGAGCTGCACGAATGGCGGCTTTTGCTCTGTGACGATTCTCTACAAGGACTATGGCGTCTCGTTACGATTTACTCCAGTCGTTCTCGCCGAAGGCCGCATCGAGCTGCACGTCGCAGCAGAGGTCACCGACATCGACAATAACCATACTTCGCAGACGATCAATGGCTTCCCCGTCTATGGATTCTTGACCCGTAAAAATGAGACCACGGTCGAGATTCCGTCCGGGGGATCAATCGCCTCTGCGGGCCTGCTCCAAACGGCTTCACGGCAAGCGATCAACGGCCTTCCCGGTCTCCTCGATTTGCCGATTCTTGGCACTCTGTTCCGCTCCCGTGATTATCAACGCCAGGAAACTGAGCTCCTGATTGTCATAACCCCCTACATCGTCAAACCCGCCGGGCCTCATGAGATTGCCAAGCCAACTGACGGTTTTGCCGACGCAAGCGATCCGCAAGCCTGGTTTCTTGGCCGGATGAATCGGCTTTACGCCTCCCCCGCGAATCCGGAGGCCCTCAAAGACTACAAAGGGCCGGTGGGATTCATTCGCGACTGATACCCGTGAGCGAATAGGAAGGACCTGCATCGAATGCCAGCCATAAAAGATAGCGCCGCATGTCCGCGCCTAAGGGGCGGCCGGGGAAAGAGACTCGCGTCTCTTTGCCTTCCTCTTTCGCTCGCCGCCTGCGGCACCACTGAACGTATGATTGCCTCGCCCTTCCCGATGGAGGACTACCGTGCCCGGCATCCCATCATTTTGGCCGATGGACCGCGCACGCTTGAGATCTTCGTCGATCCGCGCTCTGGCCGCTTCGATCAAAAGAGCGCAGCGAGGCTGGGCGAATTTGCAGAGCTCTACCGGCAATTCGGCCGCGGCCCCATTACGGTTATGCCGCCCGCAGGCCCATCCGGCCCGCCCCCGGTTGGCATGATCCGCAATGCGCTATTGAGGTCAGGCGCACGCGGGCAAATCGTCGTTACGCCTTACCCCGCGGGGCCAAACCCAATCGCCCCAGTCCGTATGAGCTTCTCTGGCCTCAGAGCGGCGGTCGGGGACCGCTGCGGGCAATGGCCGCGCGATCTCGCTCTTGGCAGTGGCGCCGGGGAGGACTGGAGCAACAAACCCTATTGGAATTTCGGCTGCGCATACCAGACGGCCTTCGCGGCCCAGGTTGCCGATCCCCGCGATCTTGTTTCGCCGCAAGCCGAAACCCCAGCCGATACGGAAATTCGCACGGGCGCCATCGAAAGTCTCCGCCGTGCTATGGGTCACAACAGCAAAGATCCGGGCGAAAATTGGAGGCCGCCAAGCTCTGCGATCAGCGATATCGGAGGGTACTAATGAAGCCCGACTCCGTCATCGCCCGTCCGCCGATGGCTCCCGTCCCGCGCATCACAGCGGAGGCATTTTGCGAATCAGCGCAGACAGCGCGCGCCATCGAAGCGGCCGCGAGAGACCGCCGGATGGAACGAGCGCATGTCAGCGTCCATATGGGGGGGCTGGCCGCCGCTCTCGAAGCATTCTGCGATACCCCAACACCCAATCTCATCATCATTGAGAGCGGCGCCAGCCGCCAAGAACTGATTGTTCAACTAGAAAAACTGGCCGAGCTTTGCGATTCGGATACAAAGGTCGTCATCTCCGGAGAGATGAACGATATACTTCTTTACCGCGAGCTCATCGCCCGCGGCGTCAGCGAATATCTTGTCACCCCATTTGGCCCTCTCGATTTCCTCGCGGCGGTTTCCGGCCTTTATTCCGGGGAGCATTCAACGATTGGCAAGATCATTGCCGTGACCGGCGCGAAAGGGGGGACGGGCGCCTCCACGATTGCCCACAACACGGCTCACTTCATCGCACATGACTTTGACACCCACACTGCGATTGCCGACTTGGACCTTGGATTTGGCACGGCCGGGCTCGATTATAACAAAGACCCTCTGCAAGGTGTCGCCGAGGCCGTCTTCGCGCCGGACAGAATTGACGAAAACCTGGTTGACCGCCTCTTAACGAAATGCGCCGGAAAGCTCAGTCTCCTTCCTGCTCCCGCAACCCTCGAGCGCACCTATGATTTTACAGAGGCGGCATTCGATCCCTTAATCGATATTTTGCGGACAACAACTCCTTGCGTTCTCCTTGACATTCCGCATGGCTGGTGTGCTTGGTCGAGACGGCTGCTTGTCAACGCCGATGCAGTTGCAATAGTCGCCGAGCCGGACCTTGCGAACCTGCGCAATGTCAAGAACATGTTCGATGTGCTGCGTTCAGCGCGCGTCAATGACGCACAGCCGCTTCTGATCATGAACCGCACAGGCGTCCCCAAGCGCCCTGAAATCAGCGTCGGCGACTTCGCAAAAGCCGCCGGAGTCACGCCTGCCGCGGTCATACCCTTCGAGCCAAAACTCTTTGGTGCGGCGGCAAACAATGGTGAGATGATCGCAGAACTTGAGCCGCGGGGGAAAACCGCAGAGTTGTTGAAGGAAATCGCACAAAAGCTAAGTGGATCGAATAATCTGCGGAAAGCAAAACGCAACCTTCTCGATCCATTGATAGGCCGGTTACGAGGCATGAAGGCATCTTAGGCAGCGGCGCAAGAGGTGTTCCGCAGCAGCAATTTGATCCGGGATTTTCCATGGTGCGGCCACTCTGCCGATTGATGCGGAAACCCGCATAAGCTTGATAAGGTTTCGAAATGTTCGGCAAGCGTTCAGCCCTGGAGAGGCGCGACAAGATCAATCCTCCGCCCGCACCGGACAGCGGGCCTAAGCCCGGCGGCGCGAGCCCCGCCGTGCAAAGCGCTCCTCGGTTACGCCAGCAGCTCCCGGAACCGCAACGCTCCGAAGATTACTACATCACGAAGAGTATGATCTTTGGAGCTCTGGTCGAAGCAATAGATCTCTCGCAGCTGTCGCGCCTCGATGCCGAAAATGCGCGCGAAGAGATCCGCGAGATTGTGCAAGAGATCATCGCGATCAAAAGCGTCGCGATGTCGATCCCGGAGCAGCAGGATCTGATCGATGATATTTGCAATGACGTCCTCGGCTACGGGCCTCTCGAGCCTCTTCTCGGCCGCGACGATATTGCGGACATTATGGTAAATGGAGCGTCGCAGACCTACATCGAGGTCAGCGGAAAGATCCAATTAACTAATGTTCGCTTCCGCGATAATGCGCAGCTCATGAACATTTGCCAGCGCATCGTGAGCCAGGTAGGGCGCCGGGTGGATGAAGCCTCGCCGATCTGTGATGCCAGACTTGCCGATGGATCGCGCGTCAATGTTATCGCGCCGCCGCTTGCCATCGATGGGCCGGCTCTCACAATCCGCAAATTCCGCAAAGATAAGCTAACTCTCGATGAATTGATGCGCTTCGGCACGATTTCACCCGAAGGCGGAGAGATTCTGAAGATTATTGGCCGCGTCCGCTGCAATGTATTGATTTCCGGCGGGACGGGTTCAGGAAAGACCACTCTTCTCAATTGCCTGACCAATTATATCGATGCCGATGAGAGGATCATCACCTGCGAAGATGCCGCCGAGCTGCAATTGCAACAGCCTCACGTTGTCCGGCTTGAAACGCGTCCGCCAAATCTCGAAGGAAATGGCGCCATCACAATGCGCGATCTCGTTAGAAATTGCCTGCGCATGCGCCCGGAACGGATCATCGTCGGCGAGGTGCGCGGGCCGGAAGCGTTCGATCTCCTGCAGGCCATGAACACCGGCCACGACGGCTCGATGGGTACTCTGCATGCAAACTCGCCCCGCGAAGCAATCAGCCGTCTCGAATCGATGGTCACGATGGGCGGATTCGCGCTGCCTGCGAAAACCATCCGTGAAATGATTGTTACCTCTATTGATGTCATCATCCAAGCGGCGAGGCTTCGTGATGGTTCGCGCCGCATTACCCACATTACAGAGGTCATTGGCTTCGAGGGAGATGTCATAACGACCCAGGACATCATGGTTTATGAGGTCACTGGAGAAGATGCATCCGGACGCCTAAAAGGCCGCCACCGCTCGACCGGCATCGGACGGCCGCGCTTTTGGGAAAGAGCGCGGTACTACGGCGAGGAAGTGCGGCTCGCAAAAGCCATCGACACTGCCGAGCTTTCGGCTTCGCAATGAGTACAAGGCGGGAGTGCCCGGGATGGAGATTAACACGCACACCTTGATGCTTATTGCGCTCGCCATGGCGGCCTCCGGCGGGTTTGTCCACGTCCTTATCTCTCCTTATCTCTCGGGTGAGGCGAAGGCTCAAAGGCGCCAATCCGCCATTCAGGCCGCATCTTCCAAGCGGAGCTCAGAACGTATTGGCGATGCTGCGGCGCGCCGTAAGCAAGTGGCTGAAAGCCTCAAAGAAATCGAAGCCCGCGGCAAGCGCAAACATCTTTCCCTAGAGGCAAGAATAGCTCAAGCCGGTCTTGCCTGGAGCCGGACCAGCTTCGTGGCAGCGTCAGCCCTGTCTGCGGGATTGTGTACCGGGCTTGTGTGGCTCGCCGGAGGTACTCTCTTTATTGCGATGGGGGCCATCGCCGTGGGCGGTGTTGGAATTCCATTGTGGACTTTAAACCTTCTCCGAAAACAGCGTCTCGCGAAATTTTTGAATGAATTCCCCAATGCCATTGATGTGATCATCCGGGGCGTGAAAGCAGGCCTGCCGCTTGGCGACTGCTTGCGGGTCATTGCCAACGAATCGGAGGAGCCGGTGCGCAGTGAATTCCGTCAGGCGATCGAGGCCCAGGCAATGGGACTTTCCACCAGTGAGGCAGTCGAGCGGATTGGCGAACGTGTCCCTGTTCCCGAGGCGCGCTTCTTTGCGATCGTTATTAGCATTCAGCAAAGGGCCGGCGGTAATCTCGCGGAGGCACTCGGGAATCTCTCTGCCGTTCTGCGGGACCGCAAGAAAATAAAAGGCAAGATCAAAGCAATGTCGAGCGAGTCCAAAGCTTCGGCTTACATCATCGGCAGCCTTCCCTTCCTCGTCAGCGGGGCCGTTTACCTGACAAGCCCAAAGTATATGGAACTCCTATGGATCACCGATACCGGCAAGCTCGTCATGGGCGGCTGCGCCGTGTGGATGGGAATTGGAGTTTTCGTCATGAAGAGCATGATCAATTTCGACATCTAGCCGTCACTCAACAGCGCCCCGGCCTCTAGAGCCCGGGCGCCTGCCGCAAAGCCGCATGATCGAACTCATCCAAAGCAAGCTGACCAACCCGCAATTTCTTCTAAGCGCTCTGGTTGCCATCGCCGCGGCTGCAACCATCTTAACCGCCGCGATGCCCCTCCTTGAGCGCGACACTCTTGCTGAGCGGATGAAAGCGGTTGCGCTCGAGCGGGAGCGCATCCGGGCACGAGAGCGTGAGCGCCTTGTTGCAGAGAAGGGCAAACGCACTCTCCGCCAAGAGCCCAAGGCTTACATGAAGAATATCGTCGAGCGCTTCAGCCTCTCGAAATGGCTCGGGACCGGCCAGGCGAAAGCGAAAATGGCAATGGCAGGTTTCCGCGGCCCGCAAGCAGAAGTCGCCTTCCTCTTCTTCCGCCTCGTCACCCCGAGTCTATGTTTCATCATCTCGACGCTCTACGTTTTCGCAATTCTAAATCTCGCACTAACCGCACCGTTGAAGGCTGGGATCGTGATATTCTCTACCTATCTCGGCCTTAAGGCCCCGGAGATCTACATCAGCAATACCATTAGTAAGCGCCAGCTGTCGATCCGCCGCGCATTTCCCGACGCTCTCGACCTTTTGCTGATTTGCGTCGAGTCAGGAATGTCGGTTGAGCATGCCTTCGCTAAAGTGGCGCAAGAGATCGGAACCCAATCGATTCCGCTGGCCGAGGAGTTGACCCTGACGACTGCCGAACTGTCCTTTCTTCCAGACCGGCGTGCAGCCTATGAGAATCTGAGCCTCAGAACAGGGGTTGAAGCGGTAAAGAATATTGTGACCGTGCTTATTCAGGCCGAGCGCCATGGGACGCCGCTAGGCGCGGCTTTGCGCACCGTTGCTCAAGAAAGCCGCGGCGCGCGAATGATGCTTGCCGAAAAAAAAGCGGCAGCCCTTCCGCCAAAGCTCACCGTGCCAATGATCTTGTTTTTCTTGCCTGTACTTTTTGCGGTTATTTTGACGCCGGCAATCATTCAGGTCAGCCGGACAGTTCACTGAATAGCGGGTTGCCGCGAGGCCTGCTGCAAAGCTGCCTCCCGGCCTCACCTCACATGCCATGCGGGCGCCCGGCGAGCGTAACCAGGAGCTTGCCATCCCCGAAGAGGCGCTTCGCAACGCGCTTAGCATCATCCAGAGTCACTGCCGCAATCAGCCGGTTTCGGTCATCGAGATATTCGACGCCGAAACCATCGGCTTGCAAATTTGCAAGCTGGCCTGCGATTTTGGTCGATGTGTCGAAGCGCAGCGCATAGGACCCAATCAAATATTTCTTCGCTTGCTCGAGCTCACCCTCTGTTGGCCCCAGCTCAGATAAGCTTAAGATTTCTTTTTCTACGACTTCTATCGACTCGGCGGCGCGCTCGTTCTTCGTCGATGTCGAGCCAGCAAACATTGCCGCATGATCGTGCGTCACGAGCTGCGAGTGAATTGAATAGGCAAGCCCGCGCTTTTCGCGCACTTCGCGAAAGAGGCGGGCAGTAAAAATGCCGCCACCCAGTATATGATTAACGACAGTCGCAGCGATAAAATCCGGGTCCTTGCGCGCGATCCCTTGCCGTCCGAAGCGAATCGCCGACTGCGGCACATCGATTGGCACCACATGGCGCAGCCCAACGCCCGAAAATCCGGCGGGCGGAACCTGGTTTGGGCCCGGCTCCTCCCTCAGTTGGCCAAAGACCTGATCAAGATGTCCGGACAGAGCTGCCGCATCGATCGCGCCAACGGCAGCGATCTTCAAATTGCCGCGTGCGAACATTTCCGCGCGAAGGCCCATAAGATCGTCGCGGCCCAATGCCTGGAGCGTCGAAAGGCCGCCGCGCACCGGGCGGCCGTAAGGGTGATCCGGATAGGCGAGCGCTCGAAAATCCCGCCCGGCGACGAAATCTGGGTCGTTCGCTTCCCGGCGCAAATTTGCTGCAATCTGATTGCGTACGCGCTCGAACGGCTCAGGATCGAGGCGTGCCTCGATCACGGCAAGCCTAAGCAGCTCGAAGGCCCGGCTTGCATGGCGCGCCAACGTCTGCATACGGCCGGTCAGAATATCGCGGTCGGCCGAAAACGATATCTCGATCGCATCCTCTTCGAGGGCCCGGTGGAAGGCTTCTGAATCGTAAGGCCCGGCTCCTTCATCGAGAAGGCCAGCAAGGAGAGCGGCAGCGCCGGCTTTCCCCGGCGGATCTTGCGCCGCGCCGCCCTTGAAATTGAATTCAACGGCAATCAGCGGAACGGAGTAATCTTCAACAAGCCAAGCCTCGATCCCGCCTTTGGAGCGAACCTTTTGAACAGAGGCGGCGCGGGACGGGGATTCAGCTATGGTTTGCGCGCTCATACGATTTTCCAAAACTCAAAAGATCCGGCCCGCTCCCGGGTGCATCACACTGCGAGGGCGTGCCCGCCCGGGCTCACGTTCGAGCTGCCTCGTTTGGCGGGCAACAGGAATCCAGTAACGCCTCGCCTCCTATCGAGCCAGCGCGCTGCCTCATGGACCGCCTCCGGCGTCACCGCTTCGATGCGCTGAGGCCAGCTTATGACATCCTCAACCGAAAGGCCGATTGCCAGCGAAGCGCCATACCAGCGCGCCAGAGCGGCCTGGTTATCCTGAGCATAGATCGCATCGGCGATCAGACGGGTTTTGGCGCGCTTGAAATCCTCCTCTGCAAAGCCTTCGGCGGCAACGCGAGTGATGACCTCGCAGGCTGCTGCCTCCACCGCTTCAAGTGACACCCCTGGAGCTGGCACGGCATAGATGTAAAAGCGCGTGTCGTCGAGCGCCGTGCCTTGGTAATGTGCTCCGGCGGACACAGCGATTTTGAGCTCCATCACCAGCCTGCGAAACAGGAGGCCCGTCTGACCGCCGCCGGTGAGATGGGCCAGAACCTCAAGCGCCTCGGCCTCGCCAGGTCTTGCCGATTTGTAAGAAGGCACCAGGAAGACAGTTTGCTGAACCGGCTGCTCGACCTTTTCGTCGGCAAGTGTCACGAGACGGTGCGCGCGTGGCTCAGGCTCTCGCGGGCGAAAGCGCTCTGGCCGCGTGCCGCGCGCAGAGATGGGGCCATAATATTGTTGCGCGAGAGTTATGACCTTCCCTGGCTCGACATCTCCGGCGACGACAAGAATTGCATTCTCAGGCGTATAAAAGCGCTCATAATAAGCGAGCGCATCGTCACCGGTAAGGCCTTCAATTTCATGCTTCCAGCCGATAATCGGCCGCCCATAAGGATGCTGGCTGAAGAGCACCGCTTGAACCGCTTCGCTGAGCTGCTCCGAAGGGTCGGTATCGGTGCGCATCCGGCGTTCTTCGAGCACAACATCGCGCTCCGGCAAGACGGCCTCGCCGGTAAGCACGAGGTTCATCATGCGGTCGGATTCATACTCCATGCACACCGGAAGGTGCTCCTTAGCGGCGCGCTGGAAATAGGCGGTGTAGTCATGCGAGGTGAAGGCGTTTTCCTGCCCGCCAAGACTTGCGATGAGCTCTGAGAATTCGCCTTGCGGATGGTTCTTCGTGCCCTTGAACATAAGATGCTCAAGGAAATGCGCGATGCCCGATTTGCCTAGCGGGTCCTCTCCAGCTCCATTGCGATACCACACCATATGGGTGACGACCGCAGCGCGATGATCCTCGATCACCACAATATCGATGCCGTTTGCGAGAGTTGCTTGCGTAACCGGCGGCCCCGGCAAGCGGTCTTGCATCTGCTCACCGGGGCTACGGTCAGCGCCGTTGCGGCGGGCAGGTACTGCCTGTGCAATTGCCATGTAATCCACTGCCTTTTGCCATGTAATCCACTGCCTTAGAGAGGGCCACGCTAGCGCATCTAGCGGCGCGCTCTGGCACCGGCCGCGGCGGCCTTACAACAACATATAGGACGGCATTTGGTGAAACGGCAATGGCCCGCGAGACGCCGTGTACCGCCTGGAGCCGCAGGAAGAATTGCTAGGAGCCGGCTAGTCTGCCGCCGAGTCCTTATGGCGCTGGGAGCGGATATAGGCTCCGGCGTCGGCAGGATCTGGTTGTTCTTTCGGCGGCTCCATCGCCGCCTTGGCCGCGGCGGTCGCTTGCCGGTATCCGGGCGGCGGCTCGGTTAAATATTTCCTCGGCGGCTCGGGGCCTGGCTGGACCGTATCGGAATGAAGGCCTGTGACAATGGACTTCAGCGCGTTCCAAGGCGCATAGAGACAGATCGGGGTGCCCGCATTCGCCTGGCATTCGTCCGGCGGACCATCCGACGGCAGCTGGCCCTTGTGCTCTTCAAGCTCCCGCTGCGACATCTCCACCCTGGTGTTCGGCGTAATTTGCGGCGCGGGCGTTTTGGATGCGAGAGCGGCCCGCCGCTGTGCGGCCACGTCGGGATCTTTTGGCCAGGAGGAATCTCGCTTCGCTTCTTTCGGCGGCGGCAAATCGAAGCGGGGCGGCACGACAAGGGGCGGACGCGCCCGGTAGTCGATGCCGTCTGAATCCTTATCGAACTGCATGCCGAAAAAGCCAAGCATTGAATTGAGCGGATTGGTGTCCTCGAAGGCGCGCCCGGGCAGTGGGTAGAGGAGCGCGCTCCCTGCGGCGATGGCGGACAGGAGAACTCCGAGCCCAGACCCGCGCCTGAACTCCCAGTCGAACTTGATGCCGAGCGATCTCATCTTTTCGAACATGCCTGCGCACCCGCGGAGCCGGTGTAATCCGCCGCGCCCGCTATTTTCTCCAGGTTCAAGGCATTTTCTGGGCAGCGATTCCTCATTCTCCAGGCGCTCGCCCGGCCTCGGGCTCGGTCTTCGAAGCTGACAAAGAATCGTAAATTAAGACCAAAACACCCCCCACGATCGCGGCATCGGCGAGGTTAAAGACGTACCAGGAAAAGGAGCCCGCGTGGAAATGGTAGAAATCCGCGACATAGCCATAGGCGAAGCGGTCGCAGGCGTTACCGAGCGCCCCGCCCACGATGAGCCCCAGGGCCAAGGCTGCACTCTTCGTTTTTGCGCGCCAAAGCCAGATGCCTAAGAAGGCAGACGCGGCAAGCGTGAAGGCAAGGAGCCCAAGCTTCTGCCCCTCTGTCTCAGCGCGCAATAGAGAGTAAGAGATTCCGGGGTTCTTGGCAAAGACGAGGTCGAGGAAGGGCGTTAGCGGGACGGGCTGGCGCACCTCGATTCCGTAGACATATATGAGCCACAGCTTATTGGCCTGATCGATGAGGAGTGTGACGGCTGCGGCTAAAAGGCCGAGGCTCCGCGGAGTCATGGCCAGAGGCCCAAGGCGCGCCATTCGCGCAAGGCGTCCGCATCGCGGGGGCTCACATCGGGGAACTCGGGATCGCTCCCGACAAGAGGCGAAATTTTCCAGGATCTCGCGCACTTCCCGCCCTTGGCGCGCGCAGCCAAGACGGCAACGCCCGGAACCTCGTTAAGCCGGAAGGCGTCCTGCGGCCCCTCCCCGGCCTCAAGGACAATATCTGAGGTGATGCAGACCTCGGCGAAATCGATCGACTCGACCGTTGCGTGAAGAGTCGCATCGGCGATGAAAACCCTTGGCGCAGCTTCGAGCGAGGAGCCGATCCGCTTTTGCCCCCGCTCAATCTCGAGCGCGCCGGTGACCACCGAGCGCACGCGCCAGATCTTTTCCCACTTCGCGGCAAGCTCATCATTGCGCCAGAAGGCCGGAATGAGGGGGAATTCCTTGAGATGGATTGAGAGGGAGCCGGGATAGCGCAAAAGCCAAGCCTCCTCGCAGGTAAAGGCAAGCACCGGCGCGAGCCAAAGGGTGACGGAGCGGAAGATGCGCTCGATCGCTTCCAGAGCAGCGCGCCGCTTCAGGCTCGAAGGCGCCTCGCAATAGAGCGTATCCTTGCGGATATCGAAATAGAAGGCCGAAAGATCCGTATTGAGAAATGAAGTGAGGCGGGCGACAACGCGCTTGTAATCAAACTGCGCATAAGATTCGCGGATCTCCGCATCGAGCTCATAAAGGCGGTGGAGCATGAGCCGTTCAAGCTCCGGCATGCACTCGTAGCCAACGGTGTTCGCCTCCTCGTAATGGGCAAGCGAGCCGAGCATCCAGCGAATCGTGTTGCGCAACTTTCTATAAGTTTCGACAAATGTTTTGAGGATCTCCGGCCCGATGCGCACATCGTCGGAATAGTCCGAGGCCGCCACCCAGAGCCGCAAGATATCGGCGCCAGAGTCTTTGATCACGGCTTGCGGCGCCACGACATTGCGGAGCGATTTTGACATCTTTTGGCCCTTCTCGTCGAGACAGAAGCCATGGGTCAGAACGAGGTCGAATGGTGCGTGGCCGCGCGTGCCGCAGGATTCAAGAAGCGAGGACTGGAACCAGCCGCGATGCTGATCGGAGCCCTCTAGATACATGATTTCGTCCTCGCCGCCGTCGCGGATGCGGCGGATTCCTCGAAATACAGGAAAATGCTTTGGATCTTCCAATGTGAACGCGTGGGTCGAGCCCGAATCGAACCAAACATCGAGGACGTCATCGATCTTCTCGTAATTTGCGGGGTCATGCTCTGGCCACAAAAAGCGACCGGCCGCGCCTTCGGCAAACCAGGCATCCGCGCCTTCATTTTCGAAAGCCTCAGCGATGCGCTTATTGACCTTGTGGTCAACAAGAATATCGCCCGTTTCCTTATCGACGAAGATCGTAATCGGCACGCCCCAGGCGCGCTGGCGCGAGACGACCCAATCGGGGCGGTTTGCGACCATGCCGCCAATCCGGTTCTCTCCCGAGGCAGGGTACCATTTGGTCTTGCCGATTTCGGCAAGCGCGATTTCGCGCAGGGTGAGGCCGCGTGCCAGCTTCTTCTCATCCTGAGGAGCGTGCGCAGCACGCGTCTCGAAGGACCGGCTGCCCCCGCCCTTCAAGGCGGCGCCTCGCGCCTCCCCAGGACGAGAGCCTCTGGCGATGGGCTTATCGAGCGCGATAAACCATTGCGGCGTATTGCGGAAGATCACCGGCTTCTTCGAGCGCCAGGAGTGCGGATATTGGTGCTTGAGTTTTCCGCGCGCGAGCAGACGGCCGGCATTCAGGAGTGCCTTGATCACCGCCTCATTGGCATCGCCCTTATTGCCTTGATCGTCAATCACGCGGCGGCCTTCGAAGCCCGGCGCATCGCGCGTGAAAGAGCCATCCGCATCGACGGTATAAGGAATGCGCGTCTCAATGCCTTGTGCTTCGAGCATGGCCTTGTTGGCCATCCAAATGTCGAAGTCGTCGCGCCCGTGGCTTGGCGCGGTATGGACAAATCCGGTGCCGGCCTCCTCGGTGACGTGCTCGCCATCGAGGACGGGCACCAGGAAATCGTACCCGGGGATGGCTCCCGCAAGCGGATGGCGCGCTGTCAATCCAGCGATCTCATTCGCAGAAATACTGCGCAATCGCGCGAAATGGGGAGCTTTGGCGGCTTCGAACACGCTTTCAGCGAGCGCATCGGCGAGAATGTAGCGGTGCGCTCCCGCTCCGTGCCCTGAAGTGTAGAGGCCATACGAGATCTTCGAGGAAAAACTCACCGCGCGGTTCGCGGGAATGGTCCAGGGCGTCGTCGTCCAGATGACAAGCGAGGCATCGCCGAGTGCCTCGCTGGCAGCGATCAGCGGAAAAGCCACATAAATCGAATCGCTGACATAGTCCTCATATTCGACCTCGGCCTCGGCGAGCGCGGTCTTCTCGACCACGCTCCACATCACGGGCTTTGAGCCGCGGTAGAGCAGGCCGTTTTCCGCGAACTTCATGAGCTCGCGGGCGATCTGCGCCTCTGCGGCAAAGCTCATCGTAAGATACGGATGCTTCCAATCGCCAACCACGCCAAGGCGCTGGAACTCCTCTGATTGCACGCCAACCCAGTGCTCGGCGAAGGCGCGGCACTCGCGGCGGAACTCATTGATGGGCACTTCGTCCTTGTTGCGGCCCTTGGCCCGGTAGGTCTCCTCAACTTTCCATTCAATCGGCAGCCCGTGGCAGTCCCATCCCGGCACATAATTTGAATCCTTGCCGAGCATGCGCTGCGAGCGCGCCACTAAATCCTTGAGAATCTTATTCAGCGCATGACCGGTATGGATATTGCCATTGGCATAAGGCGGCCCATCGTGAAGAACGAATTTGGGCTTGCCTCGCCCCGCCTCAACAATCCGCTCGTAAAGCCCAATCTCCTGCCATCGCTTAAGAAGCTCGGGCTCTCTTTGCGGGAGCGAGGCGCGCATCGGAAATTCCGTGCGCGGCAGGAACAGGGTTTTCGAGTAGTCCGCCCCTTTTGCCGCGGCAGGTTGGCCGGGGCCTTTTTTAGTCGCCTTTTTGTCCGTGCTCATGGGGCCTGCCGCCGTCCTGCGAATGTCTGCCGTTAAGAATTGAACGCCATTCCCGGCCAGGCCAAGAGCGATCCTCAGGCCCAGTCCGGGCTCGCAATTCGAAGAAAATCGGGGGCTCCGGCCATGCGCCGTCTTCTAGCAACGGAACGGGCAAGGATAAAGTGGCTCGCGCGGCGCGGCCTCGAGCGTCACTGGGGATGCCGAATCGGGAGGACGCGAGCCTCATCCTGAGGACCGCGCGCCCTGCGCCCGTCTCGAAGGGTGGGCGCTCGTGCCGGCAGAGCCGGTGCCATAGCCATCCGCTTGCAACGGGCGTTCTCGCGAACTGCCCTATGGCATCCTTGACAGAATCGGCCGGCTCGCCAAACTCCCAGCCGCAAGATGAACGGCGCGGTCCGGCATTGACCGGGCGGCCAAATGCGCGGCCCTCGCGCTTGTCAGCCCGCAGCAGATTGGCCATGCCAGTACGCCGCCTCGATCCCCTTCTCATCGACCGCATCGCGGCGGGCGAGGTCATCGAGCGGCCTGCAGCGGTGGTCAAAGAGCTCATCGAGAATGCGCTCGATGCCGGCGCGCGCCGCATCGATGCCGCGATCGAACTCGGCGGCCGCAAGCTCATCCGCGTCATCGACGACGGCAGCGGCATACCCCCGGAGGACCTCGAGCTCGCGATCGAGCGGCATGCGACCTCAAAGCTCCCCTCGGGCGATCTGTCGCGGATCGCCACGCTCGGCTTTCGCGGCGAGGCCTTGCCCTCGATCGGCTCTGTTGCGGCGCTTGAGATCTCCTCCCGTGCCGGGGGCGTGCCGCACGGTTTTAAAATCCGCGTCGATCAGGGCAGGAAACAGGCCCTTGCCCCCTGCCCGCACCCGCAAGGGACCACGGTCGAGGTGCGCGGCCTCTTTGCCGCCACGCCCGCACGGCTCAAATTCTTGAAAAGCGATCGCGCCGAGGCGCGGGCCTGCGCCGATGCCGTGCAGCGCCTCGCGATGGCTAATCCGCATGTGCGCTTTTCGTTTACAAGCAGCGAGACGGCAATCTTCGATTACCGGCCCCAGAGCAATGAAAACCCATTGCTCGCCCGCGCCGCCGACGTTTTGGGCCAAGAGTTCCGCGCCAATGCGCTCCCCATCGAGGCACAGCGCGAAGGCTTTGGGCTTAGCGGCTTTGCGGGGCTCCCGACCTGGCACAAGCCCAATGCAGCGGCGCAATATCTCTTTGTCAACGGCAGGCCGGTGCGCGACAAGCTGTTGGCGGGCGCCGTGCGCGCGGCCTATTTGGATTATGTGCCGCCGGGGCGCCATCCGGCACTCGTTCTTTTCCTCATCTGCGACGCAAGCGAGGTCGATGTTAATGTTCATCCGGCAAAAGCCGAGGTGCGCTTTCGCGATTCGGGCCTCGTGCGCAAACTTGTCATCGGCGCGCTGAAACAAGGCCTGCAGGAGGCGCGCCACCTCGCCACTCCCTCCCATGGACAAGAGGCAATCGGCCAGCTTGCGCGCGAGATATGTGGCGGCGGACAGGCCTCGCTCAACCCAAGGGCGGATTGGGACTGGCGGGCCTCTCCGTCTCATTCAGGGGTTTTTGAAAGCACTGCCGGTTATGATGCGCCGCTCTTGGCGGCCGCGCCCGCCGCCAATATCGCCCAAGAGGCACCGCCCGCACCCGCGCAGATCGATGCGCCGCTCGGCGCCGCGCGAGCGCAGGTGCACGAAACCTACATCATTGCCCAGACCCGCGACGGCATCGCCATCGTCGATCAGCACGCGGCCCATGAGCGGCTCGTCTATGAGCGCCTCAAGGCCGCGCGCGCGGGCGGGGCCATTCCGAGCCAAGCGCTGCTCATTCCAGCGGTGGTCGAGCTCGGAGGCGCCGATGCCGAGCGCGTCCAGGATGCGGCGGGGCTTTTTGCGCAATTTGGTCTCCTCACCGAGCCCTTCGGGCCGGGCGCGGTCGCCGTCTATGAGATACCCGCTGCTCTGAAATATGCCGACGTTCCGCAGCTGATCCGCGACCTTGCAGCCGCACTGCGCGAGGACGACTGTGCCACGGACCCGATCGAGAAGCGCCTCTCCCTTGTGCTCGCAACCATGGCTTGCCACGGCTCGGTGCGCTCGGGCCGCCGGCTTTCCGGCGAGGAGATGAACGCGCTCTTGCGCGAGATGGAAAAGACGCCGGGCTCGGGCCAGTGCAACCACGGCCGGCCGACGTATATCGAGCTCAAGCTTGCCGACATTGAGAGGCTCTTCGGGCGCAGATAGCGGGCTCATGTGCAGGAGTCCCTCAGCCTGAGCGGGAACCGGCAACCTCTTGCGCTGTTATCCTGCCAGCCGGGGTGCAGCAACGGGGCTCGGGGCAGCAATGGTGGCCAGCAAGCACTCCTCCACACATCCGGTTGCCGCCCGCCGGGCTCTTCCCGGCGGCGCAACGAATGGCAGCCCTTGCGGAAACCTCGGCATCGCCGCCGCGGAGCGCGCCGGGTCGAGCAGTCCCTTGCTTAGGATGTTCTCAAAGATGCCGCCGCGGGCCTTAAGGCGGGGATTCACATGAGCAAAGTCGTTTACGAAGTCGTCGAGCATGAGGGCGGCTGGGCCTACCGGGTTGGGGACGTCTATTCTGAAACCTTCCCGACCCATGAGGTGGCGCGAGAGGCGGCCGAACGCGCCGCGCGCGAGCAAGAGCTTCCGGGCGAAACGACCGATATCTCTTACGAAGACAAAGAGGGCCGCTGGCACGAGGAGGAGGCCCGTGGCAGCGACCGGCCCGAGACCGAGGTCGAGGGGTGAGGCCGGCGGCTACGCGCCTTGCGGCGGTGAATCCTCGTCCTGAGGAGGCGCGAAGCGCCGTCTCGGAGCGCCCGCGTCGAGATGCGGGCCGCAAAACGCCCGCTCCTCAAGTGAGGGCGCGAGAGCTCCGCGGCAACTTCGCGCTTAGACTTAATCACCACGGAAAAAACGAGCCGCCGGGATAATACCACGGCGAATAGACCGCGGGCGGGCGCCTATAGGCGCGCTCATATCGCTCATAAGGCGAGCGCTCGTAGCGAGCCTCGGGAGCATGATGGCGAATCTTGATGCCGCCTTGCGGCTCACCGCTCATTAAGATCACAAATTCCGTCTCCTTGCCAGTCTCGGCGCTGAGCCCTTCGTCCGAAACAATCAACGATGATCCAGGCGAGATAACTTCCGAGATGCGGTCAGCGATCTCCCGAGGAATTTCGATGCGGTCGAGCGCCGCTTTGGCAGCAGTTGCGTCCCCGGGAGGCCCGGCACAGTGGCCGTCCCCGTGGCGATTGCCCTCGAAGGCAGGTTGAGCCGCAGCCGGAGCCGGCATGGAAACGGCACTCCACTTAAGGCTTTTGCCGTCATCGGTGTAACTGACCGCCGTATAGACATGGGTGCCGATGGGATTATCCGCGCCGCGGATCGTCACCGGGACCTCGAGCACGGGCTGAAATGCCTGCCGGACGTAGAGGCGCTGCGTTTTCCGGCTAATGAAGACGGAGACCGGCGCTGTGAGACGCTCGATGTCCTCTGACGCCCTCAAGGCTGCAGTTTTCTCGGCCTCCGCCGCCTTTGCCTCTTCGCGGGCGCGGGCAGCCGCCTCCGATTGGAGGGCAGCTTCCAGCTTAGTTGCGTCGAGCTGTCTCTCTGCCTCGGCGAGCGTTGCAAGAGCCGCGGCTTTTGCGTCCTGGGCCCGCGCACCGGCCGGCTGCCATTTTGCGGCCTCAACGGCCCCCTCGGCAGCCCTGACCTGGGCTTCCGCGCGAGCTTTCGCGATCTCCGCCGTCCGCACCAGCCGGAGCGCCTCCATCGTCAACCGGGCCGCCATGGACCTCGCCGACTCTGCCTTTCGCGCCGCAGCCTTCGCTTCTGCCATTTTTGCCTGCGCGGCCGATTTCAACAGCATCGCAGGCTCTGGCTGGCTGGAAAGTATGGGCGCGTCGGCTCCTAGCGCCGGTGCTTCCGGCACTGGTGCCTCAGCGTTTGCGCGCGCAATGTCCCAATACGCGCTGAGTTCCTTGAGCGCAATATCGGCACGGACGGGTTTTGGCTGTAAGAGAACTGGATGATCAATTTGGACCGGGCGAATGTCGGTTCGAGACACGATGACCCGCATGCCGGGGCGCGTCATCTCGTAAAGGCGCTCGGCAAACTCATGGGGCATCCGGATGCAGCCGTGCGAGGCCGGATGTCCGGGGAGCACTCCCGCATGAAGCGCAAGGCCTGACCAGGTGATGCGCTGCATGAACGGCATTTCGGCGTCGTCATAAAGATTGGAGCGGTGCTCTTCTTCCTTTTGCAGGACGCTGAAAATTCCGGCGGGCGTCTCATAGCCGGGCTGGCCGCTGGAGACCGGCGCACGCAAGATCCAGCCATTGGCATCATAAATTGTGATCCGCTGATCGCCGAGCGAGACGATGGCCATGAGCGGCGTGCCGATAGGGCGGTTTTCAACCGCCTCAATGCGCGTTGTCCCATGATGGCGCATGGCATCGGCCGGCTGCACGCTGCCCGCTTCGAGGAGCGCCGCAGCCGCCATGATGTACATAATGCGCCGCCGCATGGCCGGCATGACCGGGCTCCCCGCTCAAAAGCAAAAACGAACTATAAGAACCAATACAGCAAAGATATGTTCCCGCGGTCAGTTCCGTCCGCCATCGAGCTGACCATGCAATGACTTGGGCAATGTGCACAATGCCAGGGCCCTTTTTCGTTTGGCCGCAAATCGATTGCCACTTGTTTGCCCTTGCGACTCTCGCGACCTTACTTTAATTTGTGATAATTATTTTCTATTGCAATGTGGATTTATCGCCTGACTGAACTCGGTGGGTCCAAAGGCTGTCGCAATCCGGGAACTTTCGGAGGATGTGGGCACGCGTAGATCGAGCGTCAAATGGCCGAATTGCGCTTTGATGATGTCGTTCGCAGCGAGCGCTATTTTACCGCAACTCTGCTCCCCCTATTGCTCTTCCATGACAATCTGACCGGCATCCGGCGTTTCCTCGAGCTCGTTGATAATAAGGCCAGACGGAACGCGACTCAGCTGGCCAGGCCACGACAAGCGCACGCCAGATTATAATGGCTTCAAAGACGTGGAGGTGATTACTGAGTTTCACATCGCACATGATTTAAAAGCCGCACATCTTCCATTGTGTGGAGAAGTGCCGTAAGCAGGGAGTGAAATCCAAGTTGGATATGTGGGCGGCGAAGTTGGCCTGCTTAAGATGAGCCTTTCCGAGAGAGAAAAAAGAAAATGGAAATGGCGAGATCCAAAGACGAACAAGGGTAAAATTGCCCCAGAAAACTGGTTGAATGGGAAACATTGGTTAGAGATCGTCGAATCGGCACATGGGTTTGCAACCAGTAGCGGGTGAACCTCGTTAGTTTAAACTTCCGGATATAAAAAGGGCGCCCGAAAGCGCCCTTCCCTGCCCCACATTACCCCGGCGCGCCTACTCACCGGCCGCCCCCTGCTCGGCGAGCTTTTCTTTGGCCTCGAGATCCTCGCCCGTCTTCTGATCGACGAGGCGCATCGAGAGGCGCACCTTGCCGCGATCGTCAAAGCCTAAAAGTTTGACTTTGACCTTATCGCCTTCTTTCACGACATCCGAGGTCTTAGCGACGCGTCCCTTGGCAAGCTGCGAGATGTGGACGAGCCCGTCGCGCGAGCCGAAGAAATTCACGAAGGCGCCGAAATCGACCACCTTGACGACCGTGCCATCATAGATTTGGCCGACCTCCGGCTCGGCGGCGATCGAGCGGATCCAATTGATCGCCGAGCGGATCGAATTGGCGTCGGACGAGGCGACTTTCACCGTGCCATCGTCCGAAATATCGATCTTGGCTCCGGTCTTCTCGACAATTTCGCGGATGACCTTGCCGCCGGTGCCAATGACCTCGCGAATCTTGTCGCTCGGGATTTTGATTGTCTCGATGCGCGGCGCAAACTCGCCAAGCTCGGGGCGCGCATGGTCGATGGCCTTGGCCATCTCGCGCAGAATGTGGAGCCTTCCTTCGCGCGCCTGCTCCAAGGCGACGCGCATGATCTCTTCGTTGATGCCCGTGATCTTGATGTCCATCTGCAGCGAGGTCACGCCCTCCTCGGTGCCCGCGACCTTAAAATCCATATCGCCCAGATGGTCCTCGTCACCCAAAATGTCGGAGAGCACGGCATAACGGCCCTCTTCGAGGATGAGGCCCATCGCGATACCCGCCGTCGGACGCTTCATCGGCACGCCCGCATCCATCAGCGCGAGCGAGCATCCGCAGACCGTCGCCATCGAGGATGAGCCATTCGATTCCGTGATCTCGGAGACAACGCGGATGGTGTAGGGGAATTCGGCGGCTGTCGGCAGCATCGGGTGGATCGCACGCCAGGCAAGCTTGCCATGACCGATCTCGCGCCGGCCGGGCGAGCCAAGGCGCCCCGTTTCGCCGACCGAGTAAGGCGGGAAGTTGTAATGGAGAAGAAAGCGTTCTTTATACGTTCCCTCGAGACTATCGACGAATTGCTCGTCCTCGGCCGTGCCGAGCGTTGCGACGACAAGCGCCTGGGTCTCGCCGCGGGTGAAGAGCGCCGAGCCGTGGGTGCGCGGCAGGACGCCGACCTGGGAAACGATCGGGCGCACTGTCTTGACGTCGCGCCCATCGATCCTGATGCCGGTATCGAGAATGTTCCAGCGCACGACCTTCGCTTGCAGATCGTGGAAGACCTCGGCGACCGCGTCGTAGGAAAACTTCGCCTCGCCATCGGCGGGGAAGAGCTTGGCAAAGACTTTATCCCGCACGGCATCGACCGCGGCGTGGCGCTGTTGCTTGGCCGTGATGCGATAGGCCGCGCGCAATTCGGCCTCGGCAATCTCGCGCACGGCGGCTTCCGCTTCGCCCCGGTCGCTGACGGCAAGCTCGCGCGGGGGCTTGGCGGCTCGCTCGGCGAGCCTAATGATGGCCTCAATGACCGGTTGGAAGGCGGCATGGCCGGCCATGACCGCTTCGAGCATGATCTCCTCGGAGAGCTCCCTGGCTTCCGACTCGACCATAAGCACGGCATCGCTCGTGCCAGCGACGACAAGGTCGAGTGCCGAGTCTTTGAGTTCCTCGAGGAGCGGGTTGACCTTAAGCTTGCCATTGATGTAGCCGGCGCGCGCTGCGCCGATGGGGCCCATGAAAGGGACACCGGAGAGGGTGAGCGCGGCCGAGCTTGCAATCATCGCCAGGATGTCCGGGTCGTTCTCGAGATCATGCGAGAGGACGGTCGCCACCACCTGGGTCTCGCTGCGGTAGCCGTCAGGGAAGAGCGGGCGGATCGGCCGGTCGATCAGGCGCGAGACGAGGGTTTCGCGCTCTGTCGGTCTGCCTTCGCGCTTGAAATAGCCGCCCGGAATACGGCCTGCCGCGAACGCCTTTTCCTGGTAATTGACGGTCAGTGGAAAAAAATCGATCCCCGGCTTGACCGATTTGGCCGAGACGACTGTGGCAAGGACCGTGGTTTCGCCATAGGCCGCAAGCACGGCGCCGTCTGCTTGGCGGGCGATCTTGCCCGTCTCTAGGACGAGCTTGCGCCCTTCCCATTCAATTTCTTCACGATGGATTTCGAACATTCATCCGTCTTTCTTGGGTTGTGATGAACCCAAGGCCAAAGCAAGACGGCGAGAAGCTCCGCGGAGAGCTCCTTGCGATCCTGCCATGGGCATCGGGTTGCATCTATTCTACGCCGCTATTCTACGCCGCGGGGCCGTGGCAGCGCCTCTCGCAAGGCGCGCCCGAGGTGCGATTCGAGGCACTATATAGGGTTTGAGCCGCCCTTCGCGCTTTTTTTCCTGCAAGGGAGTCCAATCAACCGGGCTGCACCCTGCTGCTCTGCAGCCCAGGTGAGCACTCTTGCGGCGGCCTTAGGCGTTAGCGTCTGATGCCGAGCCGCTCGATCAAAGACCGGTACCTCGGCTCGTCTTTGGCTTTCACATAGTCGAGCAGCCGCCGGCGCTGCGAGACGAGCTTGAGCAGGCCGCGGCGAGAGTGGTTGTCCTTCACATGTGTCTTGAAGTGCTCCGTCAAGTTCGCAATCCGCTCCGTCAGGATTGCGATCTGGACTTCGGGCGAGCCGGTGTCGCCTGCCGTCAAGGCATAGTCCTTTATGAGCGCCTGCTTGCGCTCGGGCGTAATCGACATCGAATAACCCCTTTTGGACTTAGAGCGGGCCCTTCTGGCCCAAAATCGCTAGCGTTGTCCGGGAGATGCCGGCCCGCCCGGCCCGGCCGGGATGCCGTCCAGCAGGGTGCGTGCGGTGCCACAGTCCCCCATTGGGCCCCTCTTATCCCGGAACTGCTCAGAAGAAAAGAGCGGACAAGCTGCAGAATTTCCGTCAAATCTTACGGCCACGTAAAGTATCTTGTTCAGAACGTTTTTTTAGATGTTTTTCGGCTCTTCCGTCTAATTTGCGTCCGTAACGGAAAATTGAACTGGGCTGGAGACGCAAATGCCCGGAGTATTTGGTTTTTTTCAGTCGTTTTTACATATTCCATTCGCGATAATAAATCACCAAGTGGCCGTCCTCTGCGGCCTTGGCGGCGCGGCAATACTTGCCCCCTGCCTGATTGCCGCCTTCGTCTATTTCAGCCCAGCAAAACGCAGATCGCTGAGCCTGGCGGCGCCCAGTGTTCAGAGTGCTGCAACAGAGGCCCAAACCGAGCTTTTGCAAGCGGGCTCGGTGCCCGGCGCCGGCGCGCCCGCTTTCGCTTCCCAAGTTGCCGCGGCGGCGCAGGCAAAGGACGTTCCCGCTGCCCCGCTGAACAAAGTCCTCGGCCGCCTTGTGTCAGCGGGCATCCCCGATGCCGAGATTTCCGCCCGCTTGTTTGCGGCCGCGGACGGCCTCGCGGCTTTGCGCGCAAGCCTCTCGAACTGGCAAAGCCCAGCTCCAAACCACGAGGAAGTCTGCGCCTATGTCCTCGAATGCATCGACCGGGGCGAGCTTGATGCCGCAGGAGAGGTGCTCAAGCAAAGGCGCGAGGCTCACTGGCTCCACCCAACAGAAGCTGCCCAAGAGGAAGCGGAGTTCTACGCGCGGGAGGCGATGATCGACCATATCCAGTTGCGCTATGCCGATGCGGCGGCCAAACATGCTTGCGCCGCGGCAATCCTCATCGAGAGCGGCGGGCCACAAGCGGCGCGCTTCCTGATCGCCGAGGCGCAGGAGCTTTGCGCTGATGGGCGCGAATTCGGCAACCGCGAGAGCATTCTTCTCGCGCTTGACGCTTGTCACCGCGCGCTCGCGCTCGCGCCGCGGGAGCAGTGCCCGGCGGGCTGGGCAGCGGCCATGCATTGCCTCGGCAAGACGCTCGTTCTTTTGGGCGAGGAGTGCCAGGAGCCAGAGCGCCTGGAAGAAGCGGTCAAGGCCTATCTCGCAGCGCTTGAGGAATGGACGCGGGAGCTAGCTCCAGCCGAATGGGCGAAAGCGCAAAGAGACCTCGGCGAGGCGCTGCAAGCGCTTGGCGGGCAGGAAGGCGGGCGGGACCGGCTGCGCGAAGCAGCGGAAGCCTACCGCGCCGCACTCGCCGGGTGGACGCGGGAGCAGGCCCCCCGCGAATGGGCGCACACCAAGAAGCAGCTCGCAGACTCGCTTGCGGTCTTGGGCATCGAGGAGCGCGATAGCGAATGCCTGATCGAAGCGGTCAACGCCTATCGCGAAGCACTCGATGGCTTGAGCCGCGAGACCGCGCCGCTCGAATGGGCCTTGATGCAGAACAACCTCGGCAACGCGCTGCAGGCGCTGAGCGAAATCGATCCCGATTCGGGCCGGCTGCATCTGGCCGTCGCCGCCTATCAGGCTGCGCTGCAAGAGGTGCTCCTGCCCTCCTATGGTCTTGCGATTACCAACAACAACCTTGGCAATGCCTTTGTTGCGATCGCCGAGTGCGAAAACGGCAAAGCGATGCTCGAGGAGGCCGCCAAGGCTTACCGCGCCGCACTGCAAGCACAGCCGCCCGAGGAAGCTCCGCTTGCCGCAGCCAGAACGCACATGAATCTCGCCTATACCCTCGGCGCTCTCTGGAACCGGACGAGGCGGCGCAACATCCTCGACGAGGCGCTCGCCGCCGCCGAGGCGGCCCTGAATTTGATCAAGGGGCGCGAAGAAGAAGCCGAAATCCCGGCCGGGCTTGCGCGCGAGGCGATCCTCGCCGCGATTGGAGGCTCTGCGGAGGGTGCCCCGGTACCTTAGCCGCGCGGGTTTTCACACGCTTTCAAGCCCGGGGCCCATAAACCGGATCGGGTCAGTCTCCGGCGGGCCCGCCGCAGACGAGCGGAAAAAAGAGCGTGTATCATTCTTTCCACTCTTACTGTGATGGCTCCATCAGAACCCGCCATAGCCGCGAGCCATTGCCGCCGCGAACGCCAGCAGCAGCGGAAACAGCGCCACTTCAATCCAGAGATAGCGCCGCACCCTGGCGACGGCCTCGTTTGCCGGCGTGGCGCTTGTGCGCCGCCATCTTAGGAAGGCGAGCGTCGGCGGAACCGAGGCGAGTCCGATCACCACAAACGTCCCGATCTTGGCCCAGAAAAACGCGTTGTGCGCATAATAGTCCCAGCCCTTCGCGGCGAAGATCGCGCGGGCGAAGCCGACGATGAGAATGAGGCCGGCGAGTGCGCCGTACCAGGCGTCAATCCGCGCAACGCGCACGGCGGCGGCGGCTTCCATGCCGCACCGTACGCTCACAAATTCAGCAAACAGGACGGCGAACAGAGCGAACACGAAGAGGTGATGCAGGATCGCCAGCACAAGATCGGCCATCCGTTGGTCCTCCTTTTTCAGCGTGGTATCACGAAATCTCCCTTGATACGGCTATCGAAGCATCAATTTGAGGGTGGTTCCGGCCAGCGCATAGCACCTCAACGCCGATTCCTCTCCGGTGGAGAGTCTTAAAATTTAGAATCACTATCTGAGGGGTGCTTCGCTCTTTGAGGATGCGGCGTATTTCCGCCACCCCTCCGCCCGCAGTCTGCAGGCGGGGCAAGAGCCGCAGCCATAGCCCCACTCGCGGCGCTTCGTCCGTTCGCCAAGGTAACAGCTGTGTGTCTCCTCGCGGATGAGATCAACGAGGATCTTGCCGCCCAACTCCCCGGCAAGGCGCCAGGTTGCGGCTTTATCGAGCCACATGAGCGGAGTCTCGATCACGAAGCGGGCGTCCATGCCGAGATTAAGGGCAAGCTGCATCGCCTTGACCGTATCGTCGCGGCAATCGGGATAACCCGAAAAATCCGTCTCGCACATGCCGCCGATGATGTGCTTGATGCCGCGCCGGTAGGCGAGCGCGCCGGCAAGCGTTAAGAACATGAGATTGCGCCCCGGCACGAAAGTGTTGGGCAGGCCAGTTGCGTCGAGCCTGATCTCGATGTCGCGGGTGAGCGCAGATTCTGAGATTCGCGCAAGCGAGTCGATGTGCAGCAGACGATCCTCGCCAAGGCGCTTGCCCCAGGCCGGAAAGAGCGTCCGGAGCTTGCCGAGAATAAGCGGCCGCTGATCGAGCTCGGCGCGGTGCCTTTGACCGTAATTGAAACCGATTGTCTCGACGCGCTCATAGCGGTTAAGTGCCCAGGCAAGGCACGTTGTCGAATCCTGACCGCCCGAGAAGAGGACAAGTGCGCTCGCGCTCATGGGCGAGCCCCCCTAATTGCCTGGCTCTTCCACCCCCTTCCCGCAGGCATTACAAGGGCTAAAAGAAATTCGAGCGGCACCATTTGAGCGGGGAAGCGTATGAGCGCGAAAGGCAAACAACTTCTCCATTTCGTTTTTGGCGGGGAGCTCACGGACCTCGGCGGCACGGAGTTCCGCGATCTCTCGAAAGTCGACATCGTCGGGCTATTCCCGGATTACGAATCCGCGCGGGCTGCCTGGAAAGCTAAAGCCCAGGAGACGGTGGACAATGCCCATATGCGCTACTTCATAGCCCACATCCACCGCTTGCTCGATCCTTCGACAGACAAAACTTCTGGGCAATGACCCGCCATTCTGATCACTCGCGGGCGGCCCCCGTCAGGCCCGGTGCGCACTGCCGCGCGGCAGGTCCGCCGTGAAGGCGCCGGCCCTCCTTTCTGCGTACCGGCTCGCAAGCACGGCCTTGGGAGTGGCCGCTCCTCTCTATCTTTACTGGCAAGGCAAGCTCGGCCGCGATGATTTTGCGCGCCGGAATGAGCGGCTCGGCAATCCCTACCTCTCCCGGCCAGCGGGGCCTCTCGGCTGGATCGACATCGAGAGCGCCGCCGAGGCGCGGCTGCTTTTCCCTCTGGCGCAAAAACTCGCCGGGCTTGGATTTACCGTCCTGATCACGCTTCGCAGCTTGGTGCACGGCATGCCCGGCGTGGCCCGCCTGCCTCACTGCCTGGTCCAGCTCTCCCCTCTCGACACACCCCAGTGCATTGGCCGGTTCCTCACCTATTGGCGGCCCGCGATCGCGCTCGTCTGCGGCTTTCGCGTTCTTCCCAATCTCATGGCCGCTGCCAAGGCGCGCGCGATTGCGGCAGGCTTCATCAACGCGCGCGCCCCGGCGAGCCCTGCTTTCCTCTCGCGCCCCTTGTCATTCCTTTCCGCAGAGCTCGCGCGCCAAGCCGATTTTTGCGTGGCGCAAACAGAGGAAGGCGCGCAATTCTTTGCAGGGGTTGGGATGCGGAGCATTCAGGTTGCGGGCGATCTCAAATACGATCTTTTGCCTGCGCCCATTGACGAATTTGCCCTGGCCCGGCTTCTCGCCCGGATCGGCACACGCCCCGTCTGGGCCGCATTCGAATTGGAACCGGGCGAAGAAGAGGCTGTTCTCAAAGCCCACCGGGCGCTGACGCAAAAGTTTCCGGGCGCGCTGCTCCTTGTCATCCCGCAAAGCCCAAAGCGGGCCTTTGATCTTGCGGCAATGGCAGCAAGGCTCGGCTTGACCTCGGGGCTGACAGGAGACCGGGATAACGCGCCGCTGCCGCAAGTTTATATTGGGCGCAGCGCGGCCGAGACAGGCCTTTTCTGCCGCGCAGCCGGCGCCGTTTTTCTCGGCAATTCCCTATCGGGCGCCGGCGGTACAAATCCTTGCGCGGAGGCGCGGCTTGGCTGCGCCATTCTGCACGGCCCGGATGTCTGGGAATATGACGGCCTCTACCAGGAACTTGACCGGCTGGGCGGAGGCGCTGCCGTGCCGGGCTCAGAGGCTCTCGCACGGCAGATCGCCGTTCTATTCGAAAACGAGGCAAAGCTGAGGGCAATGGGACGCGCCGCCGCCGCGGCGGCCGCTTCTTTCGCAGGCGCATCAGCGCGGACCATAGAGGCCATCGCTCCCTACCTGGCGCAGGCGCTCGTTGCCGGGTAAAGCCCCGAAGAATGAACCCGGGCGCCCGCCCCCACCCATGGGATGCCGGGTGCCGCGGTGAGCACTATTGATTCCGCTTGAGCCCTCACTGCCGGTTGGGCCTAACCGCATCCTTGAAGTATCGGGAGTCTGCTATGTTTTGGCTGAAATTTAATTTGCCCACCTCGGGAAGCTCTGCCGGGATCACTCTCGTTTTCGCGTCATTGGCCGCAGCGCCGGGCGCTGCCATCGGGGCCGGTCAGGGTCCGCCGTCCGATCTACAAACGGCTCCGGCGGGCGCGCCGGCGGCGAGAGCCGTATCGAGGTGGAGTCTTTTGACCTCGGAGGAATTGCCGCCCGTAACCGCGTTCAACGGACATCTGGTCAGTGCTGTGCGCTGCACAGGCAGCTATTGCGATAACGTTGCCCTCGGCTACGAAGCGGTCCCGGGGAGCAATCACAGCACGAATGGCTGGACGCCCTACTTCTCCGAAGAGGGCACCAACTGGCAGATTTGCGATGATGGGTTCATGACCGGGATTAGCTGCCGGGGCAGCTATTGCGATGACGTTTCTTTGCAGTGCACCCGCGTCCTTGGCGTCACCAAAGGATCTTGCGCCTGGCAGCCCTGGTTTTCGGAAGAGGCCCAATACAGTTATTTGCCGCAGGGCTATTATGCGGCTGGGCTCGCCTGCCGCGGCAGTTATTGTGATGACCTCTCGATTTACGCCTGTCAGGCCCGCTGAGAGGATACTAGGACGAGCTAACGAGATTACAGATGACTTACCGCTCGGAGCACGCATCCATCGCTTAAACCGCGCCAGAGTGAGTCCTGAAGTTCTCGGCCGCCAAAACGCTGATCTTGACGTTTGCCCTAGCGCCGGGCATTTGCCCCGGTGAGGGTGCGGCATGTCTTGGATTCTCCTCATTTCCGCGGGCCTGTTTGAGGTCGCATGGGCGATTGCGCTCAAATATAGTGAAGGCTTTTCGCGTCTCTACCCGTCGCTCCTGACGATTGCCGCCATGGCGGCAAGCATCGCCCTGCTCGCCCTTGCTCTAAAGGCGCTCCCCGTGGGCACCGCTTATGCCGTGTGGACGGGAATTGGGGCGGCCGGGACGGCGGCGCTCGGCATTTATCTCTTTGGTGAGCCAGCAACAATGTTGCGATTGTTTTCAATCAGCCTCGTCGTCGCAGGCATCATTGGTTTGAGGCTTTCTTCCTAGCGGGCTCGATGCGGGCGCTCGAGGCCAGCTATCAAAAATAGCTCTCAAGAGACCCGCGCCTGCGGATGTCGAGCGTCGCGCAGTGGAAGGCGCCGCCGAATGCGGCATAGTGCAGGAATTCGCATGGTATTGGCTCAAAGCCCCACTTTTCAAGCGCGCGCATCATGCCCGTGTGATGCGGATCGGCGATAACCCGCTTCTCATCTATCATCAGCACATTCATGCTGAGCCATTTGCCGCACATGGAGGTGATTTTCAGCATCCAGCCGTTGACCGGATTGGGCTCCGGCGCAATCAAAATGTCCCACTTCTTCAAAATGTCCGGCAGGCGGCTGGGATCGATATACTCCGGGTTCACCAGAAGCTTGCCGGGAGCAAGCGGCAGCAAAGTGGTATCGATGTGCATCGGATTGGGGCAGCGGCTCTCGACTTCATGGATGCGGTAGCCCGGGCCAAGATGGCGGCGCAGCCATTCGATGCCGAATGCGTTGGTCACATTGCTGCGGATGACGAAGAGATCGCGGCCACAGCGCACGAAATCAGCCGCGTCGAACACGGGCTCGAATTCCGTCAGGATATAGCGGACGGGCTCCCCTTTTTTGGGCAGACGGAAGTTTGGATCGAAGAGTTCCTCAAGGATCTGCGGTTTCGGAGCGGCGGTCCAGCGCGCGCCGCGGCGGAAATAGTCCTTGAGCAGTGCACGGTAGGAATAGGTCTCGAAATAACGGCAGGGCCAGACCATGGGTGTCTCGATGATCTCGTCGCCGATGATGAGCATAGAGTCGCGCGGACAGGAATTGCAAAAGCCGCGCGAGGACCAATAGGGCGTGCCAAAGCGCCTCTTATGGTCCACGGGATCTGGACGCCTCACTACGATTCCAAGGGATTCGAGCAGGGCGACCAAGCCGTCGAGCTCGCGCTGCGCTGGCTCAATCATGAATCCCGGGTAGTGCAAGCCTGCCGCGAGCGACTGGGCGCGGGCGGCTGCCCGGCCGGGAATATTGCAGGTCACCACCGGATGGCTCGACGGCATTACGGCGCCCTCGAGCCTGCCGACAATGACCTCCTCAAGGGGGTCCCATTCGTTGTGCGAATTGACGGGGCAGGTCTCGCTCGAAAATCGCGGCTCACTGCCGGGCTGTTCCGGCGCCGCTCGATCGCCCGAAGAGTGGCTTTCATACCCTATCTCAACTTTCATACCCAATCTCAATATGTGCCCGGCACTAAAACGCGAGTTGAGGCGCGGCCGCAGGGATTTGGCCGGGTGCGGTTTCAAGCTTCAAATACTGCCATTCCTGGCTTCGGCCGCAAGGCCTTTGGCCATCGCGGTGCGCGCCCTTGTGGCGGCAGCCATGGTGATCCCCCGTCGCCCTTTCAAGTCTTGTTGACGCCGGGAGCAGATGAGATTTTACTTGGCTTGGGCCGAATTGCGAGCCGAAGCCTTATTGGGAGGAACTGCTGTGAAAAAGGTTTTACTGCTGTCACCCGTGATGGGAGCCTTCGTTTTGGCGACTTTGTGCGGAGCAGGGCCAGCGCAGGCGAAGAAATTGGGTGAGTGGACGTGCTATGATTTCCTAAAGGCGCCAGAGGGGCAAAAATCGCGCATCGTTTATTTTTTTCAAGGAATCAACCTAGCCGATAAAAAAGACACCCTCGAACTCTCCGCAAAATCTTTCAACGTCCCGGTCTCACAGGTGGTTCAGCATTGCCAAAAGAATCGCTCAATGCCGCTTTGGGATGCAATCATTACTCACTTCAACCTCCCGTGAGGAGATTGCCGCGGCGCAACGGCTTCAACGTGCCGCTCTCAAAGTCCGTTGGCGAAAGAACGGGGCCGGCCGCCCTTCGGTATGCGCTCCAGATCTGCTAGGAACGGCGCTAGTTGACCCGCGTTTTCCGGACTGGCGCTCTCAATGCAGCATGCTCGATCAGCCGGAGAGTGGCTCAAATTAGCTCTTAGCTTTGCCGAAATTTAAGTTCCCGAAGCGCGAATTGAAGCGCGAGAGACGCCCACCACGGTCAAGCAGGTGCTGCGTGCCTCCGGTCCAGGCCGGATGGGTCTTGGGGTCGATGTCGAGGTGCAGCTCCGCGCCCTCGCTGCCGTACGTCGAGCGGGTGATGAACTCGGTCCCATCGGTCATCACCACTTTGATGAAGTGGTAATTTGGGTGAATATCGGCTTTCATCGGTAAATCCTCTCTGTCCGCGCGAGCCGGCCGCCGCAGGCACCGTACCGTCCGTAATTGTAGCTGGGATTGCCATGCTATAACAAGGCGAACGGCGCGCCACAAGGCCGGAAATCCGGCTCCATTGCGCCAAGCCGGCCGCCGCATTGCGAGACCGTAACGGAGCCCCGCTCATCAGGGCAATTTTCAATTTTCAAAAAAGATTGGCCTGTCGCTTGCCTTGCGGGCTTGCGCGCCCCATTTAATAAAAATCGATTTTCGCGCTGAACGCCTTTTGCTCCTGCGCTAATCTTGGCGTGCCGGCAAACGACTTCCTCTCCAGAACGTCGGTCAGCGCGGCGCCGCAAGTTGCGGGTGCCCAGCAAATTGTTCTCTAGAAGGACACGTAATGAATACAGGTACCGTAAAATGGTTCAATGCGCAGAAGGGGTTCGGATTCATTCAGGCGGAATCCGGAGGACCGGACGTTTTCGTGCACATCAGCGCAGTTGAGCGCGCAGGCCTTCACGGCCTCTCCGAGGGCCAGAAAATAACGTACGAGCTCGTTCGCGACGCCCGTAACGGTAAAACTTCTGCGGATCAGCTGCAGATCGCATCCTGATCCAGGCAGGACCTTCGCCTAGTTTGCAAGGCCGGTAAAACCGTCCGGCCGCCGCTGTAGCGGCGGCAAGCAGGGGCGAGCTTCTGCTTGCTCGCTCGACGGGGTTGGGGCGCCGGAGTTTCCAAATCAACCGGAGTTTCCAAATCAAGAAGAGCTACCATGGCTAAGGGGCAACAACGAAGCAATCGCGAAGCAAAAAAGCCGAAGAAGAATAGACCCAAGGTTGCGCCTGCGCTGCCGGGTTCGGCTTACCGCATCCCCGGACAGCCGCCGTCAAAACATGGTCTCCGCAGGAAGCGGCACACCTGAATACGCGATTTATTCAATAGTCCGGGAACGGGTGAGCATATTGTTGCGAGCGTGTTTTCATGCCCTCTGCTGTGCGAGGGAAGGGCTGCACATGAGTACAGAAAGGGGCTGCACATGAGTACAGATGTGAGTAAACTCTCCGGGCGTCAGGGCCTTCGAAACACAGAGACTGCAACCCATAAATTCCCTGTTGGAGCATATGTTCTCCATCAAGTCAGCGTTCGATCGAGGAAAGAGATATTCCGGGTCACCCGCCTCCTCCCCGATGGGGGTGCGGGATTTCAATACAGGATCAAGGCGGATGGCGACGGTTTCGAGCGGGTCGTGACAGAATCTTCGCTCGAGCCACTAGGATAGATCCGGTATGGATATGGCAGCGTTTGACTTCGCTACGGAAGCGGCGTTGTTTTTCGTCAGGTGGAAAGGCCCGAAATTCCGGCAGAAGGCCGTCGAATACAAACGATTTGTCCGGGCTGCCGAAGCTATCCGCTTCGCCATAGAAGATCTTCCTCCGAATTTGTTGGGCGGTTGCTCTCTTGAGGTCGATCAAGACAGATATGTGGGCGTTGCGATCCGCTGGCTCTACGATAGCGTGGAATATCCCTTGCCGCGGCGCGAGAAGCTTTCAAAATAATTTTTGAAAACCTTCGCCAAAGGATAAGAGGCATGCAATCGCGCCTTCCGGGCGAACGGTTGTAGCCATTATCTTTCAGCACCCGGGTACCTGCGCAAAAATATCGCCAAGCTCGACGGCAGCGAAGTCACCGGAGCCGGTATCAATTTCCCTCTCGTACCAGCCATAAGGCGCGCGGCATAAAGCCAAGCGCCATCGCTCCCCAAGTGCTAGCCTAAAGGGAGATCCACAGTGAGTAGACCGCCGCTTCCGCCCTTCAACGAAAAGACAGCCGCGCAAAAAGTGCGCCTGGCCGAGGATGCCTGGAATACCCGCGATCCGGCCCGTGTGGCGCTTGCCTATTCGATCGACAGCCGCTGGCGAAATCGCGCGGAGTTCTTTGAGGGGCGCGAGGCGATCGAGGCGTTTCTCATCCGCAAATGGGCCCGCGAGCTCGATTACCGTCTGATCAAGGAGCTTTGGGCCTTTCGCGGCAACCGCATCGCCGTGCGCTTTGCCTATGAATGGCACGACGATAGCGGCAACTGGTTCAGGAGTTATGGCAACGAGAACTGGGAATTCGACGAGGACGGGTTGATGCTGCTTCGCCTCGCGAGCATCAACGACCTGCCAATAGAGGAGAGCGAGCGCAAATATCATTGGCCGCTCGGCCGCCGCCCCGATGACCATCCCTCGCTGAGTGAACTCGGGCTTTAGGTCCGGGACAGGCCAAAGTCTTCGCACCGTTCCGAAAAAAGCTTCCTAGCGGGAACGAGGCAGCAGCTACGATGTCTACTGATGAACCTTGCGGCCCATCCCTTGTTTGGGAGGTGCATCGCAAGGCTCCTTGCAAATTCAAAACAGCGGAGGGCCGGGGCTGGACCCATGCCTCGCTTGCAGCACCAATTAGCAGCGTTATCATAAAAGCCCGCGGCGGGTTTCAACGTGTGGTGGGCGGCGAAGGCGGCGCAGAATGCGGCCAAACAAAATCTGGCCGATGGCCTCATTCGTGCCAAGGACGTGGAAACGAGCCCAGCCCTGGCGCAACAGCTGCAAACCTTGCTCGACCGGGTCAACCAACTCAAGGAAGGCGCCTTCAGCCCGCTGCCCCAGCAACCGCTCGTCAAGGCTTTGCTCTTCCCAGCGAGCAGCGCCGGATGGGTGGCGCTGATCGAAAGCGGGCTTCTTCCCGGGGTATAGACGGGCAAGTGCAGCCGGCATCTGGAGCGTCAGCCGGCGGGCAGCGATTTTGACTTGCACCCGCAATCCGTGTACCCCATGCCCGCAATGGGCCCGGGCAGCCATTGCGGTTGCGCCGGGCATTGTTTTGCGGCACTCCCTTAAGCAGAAAGGCAAAAGGCAGCTCATTTTATGGCCAACGTTGTCGTCGTCGGCGCCCAGTGGGGCGATGAGGGAAAAGGCAAAATCGTCGATTGGCTCTCACTCAAAGCCGATATCGTCGTGCGCTTCCAAGGCGGCCACAATGCGGGCCATACGCTTGTCATCGATAGCAAGGTCTATAAGCTCGCTCTCCTGCCCTCAGGCATCGTGCGTCCCGGAAAGCTCTCGATCATCGGCAATGGCGTGGTCCTCGATCCGCACCATCTCGTCAAGGAAATCGCCGCGCTCAAGAATGAGGGCGTGAAGGTGACGCCGCAAAACCTCAAGATCGCCGAGAACGTCCCTCTCATCCTCTCGCTGCACCGCGAGCTCGATGCGCATCGCGAATCGGCCAAGGCCGAGGCGCTGAAGATCGGTACCACCAAGCGCGGCATTGGCCCGGCTTACGAAGACAAAGTGGGCCGGCGGGCGATCCGCCTCATGGATTTGGCCGAGCCTTCGACTCTTGATGAAAAGATCGCCCGCCTCCTTGCCCATCACGAACCGCTGCGCCGCGGCCTGGGGCTAGAGCCCGTCACAGAGAAGGCCATTCGCGCCGAGATTGACTGCGTCGCGCCCGCCATTCTCCCTTTCATGGACGCAACCTGGGAGGTGCTCGAGTGTGCGCGGCGTGCCGGCAAGCGCATTCTCTTCGAGGGCGCGCAGGGCGCGCTCCTCGACGTTGACCACGGCACCTATCCATTCGTCACCTCCTCAAATACGGTTGCCGCCAATGCCGCCATCGGATCTGGGCTCGGCCCGAAAGCAATTGGCTATGTGCTCGGAATCGCCAAGGCCTATACGACCCGTGTTGGCGGCGGCCCGTTTCCGGCCGAATTGCAGGATGCGACGGGCGAGCTTATTGGCGACCGGGGGCGAGAGTTTGGCACCAACACCGGGCGGCGCAGGCGCTGCGGATGGTTCGATGCTGTGCTCGTCCGCCAGGCAGTGAAGACTTCGGGAATCGACGGCATCGCGCTCACCAAGCTCGACATTCTCGACGGATTCGACGAGATCAAAATCTGCGTGGGCTACGATCTCGACGGCGGGCGGATCGGCAGGCTCCCGGCAAGCCAGGCGGCGCAAGGGCGCGTGCGGCCCATCTATGAGACGGTCGAGGGCTGGAAGGAATCGACCAAGGGCGCGCGCTCCTGGGCCGCGCTGCCCGCGCAGGCGATCAAATATGTGCGGCGCATCGAGGAGCTGATCGAGGCTCCGGTCGCCCTCCTCTCGACCAGCCCCGAACGCGCCGACACGATCCTCGTCCACGACCCCTTCCGAGATTAAAGCAAAATCTCTCGCCGGGATTGACGCAGGGCTCGCCAAATGGTTCGAAAAATCCATGGCTGACTATTATCCGCTGCTCGCCAAGGCGGTCGCGGCTCTGCCTGAGTCGACCCAGCAGGCGCGCCGCGATGTATACGAGCGGGCGCGCGAGGCCCTCTTTGGGCAGCTGCGCAAGCTCGATCCGCCAGTACCCGCAGAGGTGATCGAGCGCGAGGCTCAAGCGCTTGAAGTGGCGGTCGCCCAGATCGAGACGGAGATTGCCGCGCGCTCTCCCCCAGAAGAACCGGCGCCTCTCATAGAAGCCGAGGCGCCGCCAGCGCCGGGCGCGGAACGGGATTTCGATTTGGCTCCGCGCCCTCTTGCTGGCCGCCGCTTTACTCCTTTCAAGGTAAGGCCGCCTCGCAGCAGAGAGATGCCTGGGCTCGAAGCGCCGGTGATCTCGCAGCCAGAGGAGCTGCCAGCGGAGGAGGATTTATCCGGCGCTTCAGGCTTCCTGCAAGCCTCCCCCGCAGGTGACACAGGTGAACGTCTGGAGACGGGCGAGGCAGCGATGGCTTGGGCAGAAGCGCAGCGCCCCTTTGCCCCGCAGCCGCAACCATTGGCGCTGGGCAATTCGCGCCGCTTGATCGCCGCGGGCGGGGTGCTGGCCGCAGCGGTTGTTGCGATCGCGATCGCCGCCTACAGAATGCGCGACCGGCCCGAGGATCTTATGCCTGCGCAGCCCGCGCAAGAGGCGCCGAAAGGCGAGGCGGCTGGCGGCGCCAAGATCACCGGCCGGGCCGGAGAGGAAGCGGCGCCCGCCCAGGCACCCGCAGCCGAAGGTGCCGCCCCGGCTGCTCCGGCGCAGGAGGCCAACGCCGCCGGGCAGGCCTCCTCCGCCCCGCCCGTGCTGCCGGTAGCGCGGCGCGCGGCACTTCTCGTGGAGGCGCCGGAGGAGCCATCGAAGGTCAAGACCCTTACTGGCACGGTCGTCTGGCGGATTGAGAATGTGAGCGGCGGGCCGGAGGAGCCTCTGCGCAACGCCATTGAAGCCGAGGTCACTATTCCCGACGAGAAGTTGCAGGCGCTGATCGTCGTTCAGAAGAATTTCGATGCCACCCTGCCTGCCTCGCATACGGTGCGGCTTTCGTTCACGCTCGCCGCTGAAAGCCCGCTCGGCGGCATCAAACAGATCAGCGCGCTGCAAATGCGGCGCGAGGACACGCCGACCGGCGAGGCGCTCAAGGGAGTGACCGTGCCGATTACGGAAAACTCATTCCTGATCGGGCTCGCCAAAGGCGACGCCGAGGCCCACAATCTCGATCTGTTGCGTGCGCGGGAATGGCTCGACATCCCGATCCTGCTTGCCAATGGCCGGATCGCCAAACTCACCTTCGAAAAAGGACCCTTCGGGCAGCGCGCCATCGACGAGGCCATGGCCTCCTGGCAAGGGCAGTAGGCACAGCCTTAGACCTGTCTTCGCCGGCACCTGCGAAAATGGCCGCCGGGAGCTGCTCCGGGAGGCGGACCGTGCTGCCCCCTTACAGGCGGACCTGGCCCGGCGTATTCCCGTCCGGGGCATCGCCTGGCGGCCGCCGACTCCTACGCCTTCGCGTCCTCGGCCAAAAACCGGGCGATATCGCGCGCCACCTCGGCTTGCATTCGCGCCCGCTCCGCCGCTCCTTCGCTCGGCTTCTCGGGACCGGCACCGCTCGCAGCGCTGTCGAGATCGATGGCGGCCTGATCCCGAAGCGCGGCATAGGTCAAGACGCGGCCGATACAGCGCTGCCGCTCGGCCTCGACGGCGGCTTCGATCGCACCGGTCCGCGCTCCGCGTCTTTCCTCCTGCGGCGCCGAGTTGTCATCCATTGTCAAAATCCTTGTTTCGATCATTCGGCCTGCGGCAGAGTTTCCATTCTACTCTATCCCGCTAAATGTGTGCACTGGAGGATTTCGTCCAGGCCGCCGCGCCGCCGCTGGCTGCTGGAATTCGGGGCCGTCCCGCACCCATACACGAGCCAATGTTTGGAAAAGGAAGGGGCCTGTGCGGCCCCTTCATTGAGTGCGCTATCATTGCGGCCGTTTGACGCTTATTTTTTCAGGAACTTTTTGCACTGATCGTGGATAAACTGAATTTCCTCTTTGATCTTGTCCGTGACAGGAACGGCCTTCAGGTCAGATTCGGTCCTCCCTTGCCCCTGGTTAAAGGTCTGAATTTGATAGCCCGCTTGCAGAGCATCTTCGATATTGATTTGATCCGGATGATCCTTCTTGCTCGTGAAGACAATCGTCTTCATGACGCCGTCTGTCTGTTTCGGGCAGAGTTTGCGAGACAAGAACCCCCCTTCCTCTTCGCCTAACATCGTATAGCGTACGCGCCCATTCGGGATGAGCGTGTCTTCGTCGCAGCCACAAAATGTTGCGCCCGTGTTTTTGTGAGGCGCGTTTAGGTCCGCCTCTGGCGGGTTGGCGAAGAATGCATAGTCCAAAGTGAGTGTGAGCTTCGTCGGGTTGAGGAAAACGAACTCGGTATTCTCCGTGACGATCGGAGATCCTGCCTTTGAGTCCTGGAAGCTATCGTTCAGCTTCCAGTGGCCCACGAGATATGGGCTCGCATCTCCTCCGCCCGCCGGATTGTTGTCATCGGCATTTGCTGCTCCGGCGTTTGCGAGCGCAAGGACGGTCCCTGCCACAAGCAATTCAAGCCGGAAGAATCTATTGCTTGTCTTCGACATAGGATTTCCTCCCAGTAATAGGGAATGCACGTCCGGCCGCGCTTGGCGGCCACGGCGGTCAGAGGTGGCTCTGACTTAAAATGAAATAGCCGGTCAACGGCCCGGTTCCCGTCAAACTGTTCAACTCTCAAGCTGAGCTGCGGATTCGGTTCAAAATTGCCAGTGTTGCGCGCTCGCGACGAGGAAGTCGCGGAACACGCGCAGGCGCGCCACATTCTTGAGCGACTCGGGATAGACGAGATAGCAATCGAGTGTCGGCGTGACGGCTTCTGTCATCAGTTGAATGAGGCTGCTTCCGGGCTTGTTCAGATAGTCTGGCAACACGCCAATGCCGATCCCGTTCTCAACCGCCCTTTGCAACGCCGGGATGTGATTGACCGACATGACGGAGGCGCGCGCCTCGGCGCCCTGGCCGGCAAACAGCGGCGCATTAAGCTCGTTTAAGAAGCTCCCCGGCGCAGCGGCATACGCGAGTAAGCGGTGGTGGGCGAGTTCGTCGAGCGAGCGCGGCTGTCCGTGGCGGCGCAGATAATCGGCGGACGCGTAAAGATGATAATGCACCGCAAAAAGGCGGCGCCTGATGAGATCGGGCTGGGAGGGCTCGCGCAGCCGCAAGGCAACGTCTGCCTCGCGCATCGCAAGATCGAGATCCTCATCGGCCAGAATAACCTCAAGCTTGATGTCGGGGTAAAGTTCGAGAAACGGCCCAAGCCTTGGCGTGAGCCAGCCCATACCGATACCAAACCCCGTCGTCACTCTAAGCTCGCCGTTGGGCTTTTCGCGGCTCTCTGCAAGGGCCATCTCGGCCGCCTCAAGCTTAGCCATGACCTCGCGTGCCGTGCGAAGCAGGAGCTCGCCCTGCTCTGTGAGCACCAGGCCGCGGGCATGGCGGTGAAACAGCTGAACTTTGAGATCCTCCTCGAGGGCGCTCACCTGGCGGCTGACCGCCGATTGGCTAAGCCCCAGCGCCTCACCCGCCTGGGTAAAGGACCCGGTGGCCGCCGCCGCGCTAAAAGTCCGCAGCTTGTCCCAATCCACCCCGTTGCTCCGTCCGCCACGCTACTGGGCCGCGGCCGTTGTGTCCGCCTGCTCAGCGAGCCAGCGCTCGGCTTCCATCGCCGCCATGCAGCCAAGGCCCGCGGCGGTAACGGCCTGCCGGTAAACATCGTCAGCGACGTCGCCCGCGGCGAACACGCCGGGCACGCTGGTTGCCGTCGAGAATGGGGCGATCTTGATGTAGCCGTTCGGCTTGATTGCGAGCTGGCCCTTGAACAGGCCAGAGGCCGGCTCGTGTCCGATGGCAATGAAAACGCCGTCGGTTGCAATTTCGCGAAGCGCTCCAGTCTTGACATGCCTCAGGCGGATGCCAGTCACGGCCGGAGGCGCCCCGCCGCCAAGAATCTCGTCCGTTACATGATCGAGGATCAACTCGACGTTCGGCCTCCCAAAGAGCCGATCCTGGAGAATGCGCTCGGCGCGGAATGTGTCGCGCCTGTGCACAAGACTGACCCTTGCCGCGATCTTGCTGAGATAAAGCGCGTCCTCGACCGCCGTATTACCGCCGCCGATCACCGTGACATGCTTGCCGCGGAAGAAAAAGCCGTCGCAGGTCGCGCAGCCCGAGACTCCGTACCCCTTAAATTTCTCCTCGGAAGGGATGCCGAGCCAGCGCGCCTTGGCGCCCGTGGCGATGATGAGCGCGTCGCAGGTGTAAGCCGCCTCGCTGTCACCCGCGAGCACAAACGGGCGGGCACCGAGCCTGACTTCGGCGATATGATCGGCGATGATCTTTGTGCCGACGTTTTCCGCCTGCGCCTTCATCTGCTCCATGAGCCAAGGCCCTTGGACGGCCTTCGCGAAGCCCGGATAATTCTCGACATCGGTCGTGAGCATGAGCTGGCCGCCCGCATCGAACCCTGAGATGAGCACCGGCTCGAGCATGGCGCGCGCGGCATAGATGGCGGCCGTGTAACCCGCCGGGCCTGAACCGAGGATGATAACTTTCGCGTGCAATTCTGTCCTTTCGAGCGGCACCTGCTCCAGATTTGCGGCTTAACAAGGGTTAGATATGCCCCCCAGTGCTTGGCCGCAACCTTTCGATCTCCCCGCCCGGCGCTCAGAACCGGGGCGGGATGGGGCTCGGCTGCAGCATGAGAGAGCTCGTGCCCGCAGAGAGGTTAAGGCCTGGCGAGGCGCTCGAAAGCGGCGTGAGCGTCACTGCGTTGCGCTCGCCGCCAATGAGCGCATCGGCCGCAGCTCCGGCAAGGAATGCTATTCCCGCGCCGGTGCCGGCAAAATAGCCAGAAAGCGGGTAGCGTCCGGCGGGAGTTGCGATATACACGGCCCAGGAGAGCAAGGACCGGCCGGTGACGCCGACATCGACGCCGAAACGGCTCAACCTTCCGGCATAATACTCGGGCCTGCCGCGAACGGGCCGAAAGATGCAGGAAACATCCTTGGCCGAACCGAGAATAAACCCAGGCCCCGGCGCAACCGTGCATTCGAGCACTCCCGTTGGCACAGGGCCGGCGCTTGCCGCCGCTGATGCAAAGCAGACAAGCGCCGGGCCGCAAAGTTCAGTAAGAAGCGTATGAATTGGCCGTTGCATAATCTTAAATCCCGGGCGCTAGTATCGCGCCGGAATTGATTCACGCGGTCTAACCGGCCCTCGTAAGAGAGATTCGATCATTGCGGTGAAGAGCGTGCCCTCATTAGAGCCAGATAGGAGCATGGTTGACTTGGTTCGCCAGTTTTCGTCTTTTGTAGTGGTCAGCTGCCTTGCCACGAGCGCTCACTATACTCTCCTCATTGGGCTCGTCGAGATGGCGAAGATCTCCCCCGTTCCAGCGGCTCTCGCGGGCTTTACGGCGGGCGGCATCGTCTCTTACGCACTCAACCGCAGGCATGTTTTTCGTTCGAGTCTCCCCCATGAACTCACGGCATCGCGGTTTGCGCTCGTTGCCGCTGTGGGCTTTGGACTTACCTATCTCTTTATGATGCTTCTCGCCGGAAAAGCGAAGGTGCCTTATATCCTTGCCCAGGTCATCACGACCGGGCTTGTGATGATCTGGAATTTCACCGCTCACAAGATGTGGACCTTTGCCGCGCAGAGCTAGACTAGGCGCGCCCGCCGAATCTCAAAGCGCGGGCATTGCGCTCAGGACTTGGACAGCGGAGCGCGTTTGACCGGGGCCAGAGCGCAATCTCTATTGAATGCTCCGCTTTTGACCCACGGCAATGAAATGAATGCCGCCGCCAAAGAGCCAATCGAAGATGGGATGATAAATCGATAGGGGCGTCTCGAACGAGGCCACCTCGAGCGAGACGGCTGCGAACATCTCCCGCCACTCGCCCTCTGTCCAGTAGGTATAGAGGCATTCAACGCCGTAAGGCTGATTGGCGGCCCAATCCAATGCAGAAATTCGCAAATTGCTGATCCAGCCGTGCTTCAAATGATCTTTGACGATCACCTTGCGCCTTGCAACCCGCGCGCATTCCTTGAGCAGCGCAATGGGATCACGGTCATGGTGCAAAACATCCGCCAGGATCACCGCGTCATAGGCATTGTCCGGAAACGGCAGCGGCCCGCCGGCGTATCCGTGCACCTTAATGCCCTCACCGCCTCTTGGGTGCGTTTCGGCGCCTTCGACTACGAGGCCCGGGATGCGGCTTGCGAGCGAGGCGCCTAACATGCCGCTGCCGCAGCCAACGTCGAGCACACGGTCATCCGGATCGAGCAGGGCCGCGATCCTTCCGGTCAGCACTTCGAGACGCGGCAAATAGGCATATTTCTGATGGACGTGAGCCAAGAGTGCATTCATAGGAAGCTCCCAAACAAGACCGCTTAGCGAAGTATAATATTGAATTCAAATATCATTCAACAACTTTGGAGCTGGCCGGCCTGTCCCCGTGGGCTCAAGGACTGGCTGCGATCAGATACACGCCGGACATCAATGCAAAAGCGCCAATTGCTTTGCGCGCGGTCACAGGCTCGCTGAACACGAGGAAGCCGAGAACCATGGTGATGACAAAGCCGAGCGACATGAAGGGGTAAGCAACCGACACATCGACGCGGGCCAGAACGAACAGCCAGACGAGGGCGCCAAGGCCATAGAGGAAGAGGCCGAATGGAACTGTCGCGCTCAACAGGACAGAGAGAGCAATCGCGCCGCTATTGCCAGACGCGAGCGCCTGCTGGACACTAGCGGAAGCCATGCCCTGCTTGAGCAAAATCTGCGCCAGCGAGGAGCAAGCCACACTGCACAAGACAAGCGCGAGATCAAAAAGCGTATTCATTAGCGGTTCCATTCTGGCACCGGCCGTCCCGGGCGGAGTTTCGCATTGCAAAATCGGCGGCGGCGGCAGAGCCTTGATGCTGACGGCTTTTATAATGGCTTAGGCCGCATGGCAATGAAGCTTGTTCGCCCGGTCTAAGGGTTCGGCAAAAGCTCTTAGGTTCCTGCATCGAGGACAAGCCTCGCCCGCGCGCGCAGCTTCTCCGTCTCGCTTTTCAGTTGCCCGCACGCCGCCATAATGTCGCGCCCTCGCGGCGTGCGCACCGGACTCGCATAGCCCGCATTAAAGACGATCTCCGAAAAACGCTCGATCGTTGCCCAATCGGAGCATTCAAATGGCGCGCCGGGCCAGGGGTTGAAGGGGATCAAATTGATCTTGGCCGGGATTCCTTTCAAAAGCCGCACGAGCTCGCGCGCCTCGGCGGGCGAATCGTTGATGCCCTTGAGCATCACATACTCGAAGGTGATGCGCCGCGCATTCGAGGCGCCCGGATAGGCGCGGCAGGCGGCCAGCAAATCCTTGATCGGATATTTTTTGTTAAGCGGAACAAGCTTGTCGCGCAATTCATCGCGCACGGCGTGGAGCGAGATGGCGAGCATGGCCCCTGTCGTGCGGCCGAGTTCCTCGATGCGCGGCACGACGCCCGCCGTCGAGACGGTGATCCGGCGCTTCGAGATGGCAAGCCCATCGCCATCGGCAATGACGGCTACGGCTTTCCGCACGTTTTCAAGATTATAAAGCGGCTCGCCCATGCCCATGAAGACGATATTCGACACGGCGCGGCTCCCCTCGCTCGGCACGAGCCCGTTCCGCGGCAGCTCCATCCCCGGAAAATCACCAAGGCGCTCGCGCGCGATCAGAAGCTGGCCGATGATCTCTTGCGCCGTCAGATTGCGGACGAGCCTTTGCTGTCCCGTGTGGCAGAAGGTGCAGGAGAGCGTGCAGCCGACCTGGCTTGAGACGCACAGCGTCCCGCGATCCTCCTCCGGGATATAGACGCATTCGGCTTCGGTACCCTTGTCGTGTGCGTCGAGCGGGGCAAACCGCAGGAGCCATTTCCGCGTGCCATCGCAGGAGACTTGCTCCGTCACGACTTCCGGGCGGGCGAGGGTGAATCGGTCCGCCAAGGCGGCCCGCAGACCCTTGGCGACATTGCTCATTGCCCCGAAAGAGGCAATGCCGGAGTGATAAATCCAGTGCCAAAGCTGGGCCACGCGCATGCGCGTCTCACGCTCGGGCACGCCGATTTGCCCAAGCGCTGCGGCAAGCTCCTGCCGGGTCGCTCCGGCGAGCGAGACCCGGCCGGATTGGGCAGCGCCGTGCTTTTCGAGAGGTTCAGCGAGACTGGACATGGGCTGTGCGCCCTCCTAGCATTCGCCCACGCATTCCTCCAGATTCTTTGGAAACGCTCAAATCCAAATGGTGCTCCGCCTGCGCGGGCGCCAGCAAAATGAACGCCTCACCCTTCCCAAAGCGAGCTCGCATGGCCTCTCTACCTTCCCAAAAGCTTCGCGCCGCGGTTGCAGCCGCGCTCGCGCTCTTTGTGATCGGCCAGGCGCAGGCCCAGCAGCCCGCCGCGCTCAAGGATATGGTGCCGAACATCTCGGCCGAAGGCAGAGCGAGCAAAGAGGTTGTGCCTGACATTGCTATCCTCTCGGTCGGCGTCGATACGGAGCGCCCGAAGGCGGCCGATGCCGCACAGGACAATGCAAGCGCAACGCAAGCCATTGTCAATGAAATCAAGGCCCAGGGCATCGAGGCCAAGGATATCAGGACCGCCGCGGTAACGCTTCAGCCCGTCTACGACGAGGTCCAAGCCGGCGCAACCGCCAAACGGACTCTGCGCGGCTATCTTGCGCATAACTCCTTGGCGGTGCGGGTGAGGGACATCGCAAAAGCCGGTGTTCTGGCCGCGCGGCTCGCCGATAGAGGCGCCAATTTTTTTGGCGGCATCACCTTCGATTATTCGCAGAAAGACGCCGATTACGAGTCGCTGCGCGAAGAGGCAGCGCGCGATGCGCAGCGCAAGGCAAATGCTTATGCCGGTGCGCTCGGCCTCAGGCTCGGGCGTGTCCTCGAAATCGCTCCCGAGCCGCGCGAAACGGTGCCGCCGCCCGTGCCGCGCATGATGGCCGCGCCGGCAGCGCAGTCTGTGGCGATCCCCGTCGAGCCCGGCGCCGAGACTCTGAGCGCCACTGTGCGGGTCACTTGGGAGCTCTCTCAATAGGCTTAAACCCGCTTCGGGCGCAGCGCATCGGCAAGCCGCGCCTTGGCCGAGCCAGGCCGCAGCGGCTTTTGTTGACTCTCGTGTGGCGCCCAGCCGGAGATAAAGATCATTTCGAAGGTGGCACGCACGCGGCCATCGGGATCCGAAAACTGATCCGCGTAAATTTGCGCGGCGCGCATAAAGAAGCGTTTCGTTGCGGGCTTGCGCAGCCGCGAGGCAAGCGAATTCGTGGCGCCCATTGCGCGCAGATCCCTCATCAAGCCGAACAGATTGGCATAGCGCACGGTGACGGGCTCGCTATCGGCAACCGGCAAAGCAAAGCCTGCCCGTTGCAAGAGCCCGCCCATGTCGCGGACATCGGCAAAGGGGGCAACACGCGGACTCACGCCGCCGGAAATCTCGCTCTCCGCGGCAGCAAGCGACTTGCGCAATTCAATGAGGCTCTGTCCACCAAGCAGACAGCCTATAAAGAGCCCATCGGGTTTGAGGGCTCGCCGGATTTGAATGAGCGTGCCTGGAACATCATTGAGTGACTGCAAAGCCAGTGCGGAGACAGCAAGGTCAAAGCGCTCGGGCGCTAGCGGCAGATGCTCCTCATCGCCGGCGGCGCGCAAGAAAGAGCCGTCTGCGCCAATCGTTTCTGGCGGCGCGATGCGGACAAGGAGCGGCGGCGTGAGGCGCTCTGCGAGCAAGCTCGCCAAGCGCGGCGAAGGCGTGCCGATATCGAGAACCGCCCGAAACTCCCGGTTAATCGTGGAAAGGCGCTCCGCAATATCCCCGGCTGCGCGCGGGAGGAGGAAATCCTCGCACCCCGCGGCAAACGCCCGTGCGAGCCTGCGGCGGGCGAGGCTCCGGTCGAAGATCTGAGGGACAAAGGCCATTAGCGGGTTCTTTGGCGAGATGGCTCTGAGCGCCATGCCCGGCCTTGATCCGGGCATCCAGCCTCTGGATTTTCCAATTTGGATGGCCAGTTCAAGCCTGGCCATGACTTGCAGGCTTGTGATTCCTTAATCATCACACCGCATCCGGCTGCACCTCGGGCGCGGCGTTGGCGAAGGCGGGGAGCGCGCGGGCTGCCTCGTCCACCGCAACGATGCGCGGGTAAGGCGCAAGATCGAGGCCAAAGCGGCGGGCATTATAGACCTGCGGAACGAGGCAGATATCGGCGAGACTCACCGCTTCGCCAATAGCATAATGTCCAGCGCTCGAGGCAAGGCGCGCTTCGATGGCATCGAACCCAATCGCGATCCAATGGCGGTTCCAGGCCGCGCGGTCCTCGTGCAGTGCGCCGTAATCCGCGGCGATTTTTTCGAGCACGCGCAAATTGCCGATGGGGTGAATATCGCAGGCGATCGTATAGGCAATCTCGCGGCACCAGGCCCTGAGCCGCACATCCGGAGGCTGCAGCGGCGGCTCTGGGTAAAGTTCATCGAGATATTCAATAATGGCGAGCGACTGGGCGAGTGTGAAGCCGTCCGCCTCCTGCCAGACCGGGACGAGTCCAGCGGGATTGCGCGCGCGGTGCCCGGGGCCTCTCTGCTCTCCTGCAACAAGCCCGACCGAGATTTGTTTTGCGGAAATTCCCTTAAGGTTCAGCGCGATCCGCACCCGGTAGGCAGCGCTCGAGCGCCAATAACCGTAAAAGCAAGGCTCAAGCGTCGGCTTTTGCATAGCGCTCGGCCGTCTGCTCGATGGCACCGAAAACCGACTGACCGGCACGCAGCTGCATTTCGATCCGCACCGTATCGCCAAAATGCATGAACGGGGTCTTGATCGCTCCGTGACGGATGGCCTCGACCATCCGCGCCTCGGCAAGACAGGAGTACCCGATGCCGCCCTCTGCGACGGGCCGCGCCGGCGCACCGTCCGGCTCCTTGTTCGAGACCGTGCCCGAGCCAACAATCGTGCCGGCGCAAAGCGGCCTCGTCTTGGCGGCGTGAGCAACAAGCGCGGGGAAATCAAAGTGCATGCCGCTGCCCGCATTAGCCCGCCCGAACGGTTTGCCATTGAGGCTGACAAGCAGCGGGAGATGGAGGCGCGCCCCATCCCAAGCGGAGCCAAGCTCACCGGGCGTAACCGCCACCGGCGAGAAGGCCGACGAGGGTTTCGATTGAAAGAAACCAAAGCCCTTGGCGAGCTCGGCCGGAATGAGATTGCGCAAGGAGACGTCGTTGACGAGGAGAAGCAGCACAATTGCCTCTTCCGCCTCCGCGCGGGTTGCGCCCATCGGTACATCCTTCACGATGACCGCAACTTCGCCTTCAAAATCGATGCCATAGCCTTCATCCGCCATTCTGATGGGTGCGCGGGGGGCAAGAAACGAATCCGAGCCGCCTTGGTACATCAGCGGATCGGTCCAAAGCTCTGGCGGCATCGGCGCGCCGCGCGCCTTGCGTACGAGCTCGACATGGGAAAGATACGCCGAGCCATCGATCCATTGGTAGGCGCGAGGGAGCGGCGAGAGCGCGTCGCGCTCGTGGAAGCGCTCTCGCGGCACTGCGCCCCTCTCAAGGGATTCGGCAAGCTCGGTGAGCTTTGGAGCGAGCCGCGTCCAATCGTCAAGCGCGGCTTGCAGAGTGGGCGCGATGCTGCTGGCATCGGTGGCATAGGCAAGATCGCGCGACACCACGGCAAGGCGTCCGTCGCGGCTGCCATCGGCGATTGTCGCAAGCTTCATTCCCGCTCACCAGTCACGCCGCTTCGGGTCGAAATGTCTTTCGAGTCCCGCCCAAGTCGCGGCGTGATAATCTTTGTGCAAAGCCGGCACCTTTGCGGCGAATTCGGTGAGCTGTTGCGGATAGCGCGTTTCGAACATGAAGGCGAGCGTGTTTTCAAGCTTCTGCGGCTTGAGATCGCCAGAGCTTGCCCGGTCGAAAGCGGCCTTATCGGGCCCGTGCGGCAGCATTGAATTGTGGAGCGAGATGCCGCCCGGCGCAAATCCCTTCGCCTTCGCATCATACTCGCCGAAGACGAGTCCCATAAACTCGCTCATGATGTTGACGTGATACCAAGGCGGCCGGAAGGTGTGCTCGGCGACGAGCCAGCGCTCTGGGAAGATCACAAAATCCACATTGGCGGTGCCCGTCTCACCCGAGGGTGCCGTCAGGACCGTGAAGATCGAAGGATCCGGGTGATCGAAAAGGATAGCGCCAACAGGCGCGAAGGTGCGGAGATCGTATTTATAGGGCACATAATTTCCATGCCAGGCGACGACGTCGAGCGGCGAATGGTCAATTTCGCTGACGTAAAATGCGCCGCACCATTTGACCATAAGGCGGCAGGGCGCTTCTTTTTCCTCGAAGCTTGCGGCCGGCGTCTTAAAATCGCGCGGATTGGCGAGGCAATTGGCGCCAATCGGCCCGCGCGAAGGCAAGGTGAACCGGGCGCCATAATTCTCGCACAAATAGCCGCGCGCAGGGCCGTCTTCGATTCCGGCCTTGAACTTGATCCCGCGCGGGATGACGGCGATCTCGCCAGGGCCGATGCTGAGCCGCCCAAGCTCGGTGGCCATGCTGAGCCGCCCTGTTTGCGGCACGATGAGCATCTCGCCGTCGGCATTCACGAAATAATCGTCTTCCATACTTTGAGTCACATGGAAAACATGCGCCGCCATGCCGGTGTGCGTGCGAACATCACCCGCTGTCGTCATCGTCCGCACGCCGCCAACAAACGTGAGCGGCTCATTCGGTATGGGCAACGGGTCCCAGCGGAGTTGCCCGAGCGGCAAGCCGTGGGCAACGATATGCGGTGCGGTTTTCCAAAAAGGGACATCGGCGCTGCGAAAGGTCCCCGTGTGCTTGACCGAGGGACGGATGCGGTAAAGCCAAGAGCGGGCGTTGACGCCGTGCGGCGCCGTAAAGGGGGTTCCCGATAGCTGTTCGGCATAAAGGCCATAGGGGCAGCGCTGGGGCGAGTTTTGCCCTCGCGGCAATGCGCCCGGCAGAGCCTCAGTCTCGAACTCATTGTTGAAACCGGACATATAGCCGCCGTGCATGGAGTTTTCCTGCGACCCGGAGCCCGCAATTCCCCAGTTCAAATAACCGCTTCGCCAGCCCTATCGTTCCCATTTCGTCTGGCGCTGCGGCAGACGGGGCGGCTTTGCCTCATGCTTGCTTGTTCCGCCCAGCTTATGCTCTCCTCCGGGCGAGGCTGACAAACGCTTTGCCCGGTCGAAGAGATGTTTCGCAAGGCCGGGCAGCCCAGTCAGAGCCAGGGCAAGCTTGTCGGCGGAGGCCTGATCGTCCACCATCAGACATTTCAACCGGAAGCGGTCCGCCTCGGGCCCATTCCAGCCCGGATCGCAAGTGCGCGCCGATTGGAACCCGGCCGCCTTCACAAGCCCAATCTCGCGCTCCGAATAATCCCCGTTGGGATAGGCGAAATCACCGAGCGTGATTCCGAAGGGAGCCAACTCGTCCTTCGATTCCGAAATTTCCCTTGCGCATTCCTCATCGCTGCAGCGGGTCAAGATGGGATGGAACCTCGTATGGGCGCCGAGATCCGCCCACTCTAGCACCCCATTGAGTTCATCCGCAGGGATGACTTGCGGCGGCAGTGCTTTTTTTTGCTCTTCAAACCCAAGCGCAAAGAGTCTTTTCTTACGTTCTGTGTTTTCCAGCTCTTTGAGCCCCTCGGCCTCGCGCCGCGCGGGAACCGAACGCCACCAAAAACCCGCGCCGAATCTGATCGTTCCCGTGCAGAGGTAAAGCATGGGCCGCACGCAATGCCTCTGAAAGACCTTTCTCAGCTCCAAATTGCCAATCGCGCCGTCGTCGATGGTGATGACGGCGAGCGGTTCATGGCCAAATGAATCCCAAAGCTCCGGCAGACAGACAATCCTTGCGAACTTCTTGAGATAGGACAGATGCTCATCGATCACATCCGGCTTCGGATCATGATAGAGCAGGATGGCAGCCCGGTTGCGCCAAATGGCCTTGCGCAGCAGATAAGAGAATCCCGAGAGACGGCAGATCCGGCCGAGGAGGCTTGCAGTCAAATCCCGAAACTCTGCCATTGGCCGAACCCGACTCGTTTTACGGCCGGAAGATTCCGCGCCTGCGTTGTTCCTTTTGTCTTGAGCTGAGGCTTGGCGCAAGCCGCAATTTGGGTGAGCGGGGCAGAGCGGCGGATCGAGAGCTGCCAGTCAGCCCTGGGGCGGATCATGCCGCCGCTCCTCAGAGTGCCGGCCTCCGCCTTTGGCCGCGACGGTTTGCCGCCCGGGAGGAAACCGAAACCTCCCGCGACGGGCCAAAGGACGCCGGCTTGCACCTCTCGATCTCTCCGGCGCGGCTGCACCCGATCGAGAGGACGGCTGTTATTTGGCGGCTTGCTGTTTGCCGCTGGACATGGATTTGCGCCTTGTGCAATCCAGGGCTGGCTCGATGTCCCCTGCCCTTCCAACATTTCCAATTCGTGGCTGATATGGCAGATGTAGCCATTGCCGTTGTTGCCGCCGGGCGCGGCTTGCGCGCTGGCGAGGGTGTGCCCAAACAGTACCGCAACCTCGCCGGGTGCCCCTTGCTCAGCCACACGCTGACCGCATTGCTGAAGGCGGCTCCGGGGGCGGTGATTCTGCCCGTCATCCACAAAAACGATGTTTCCCTTTACGAATCCTGCGCGGCAAGCCTCGCGCAGGAAGGCAAGGCCCGCCTGCTAAAACCGGTATTTGGCGGCGCAACGCGCCAGGAGAGCGCGCGGCTCGGTCTCGAAGCGCTCGAAAAGCAGCCTTCGCCTCCGGCCATCGTGCTCATTCACGATGCCGCGCGGCCTTTCGTCAGCACCGCCCTCGCCGCGCGGGCGATTGCGACAGCTCAGATGCATGGCGCCGCCATCCCGGGGCTGCCGCTCAGCGATACGGTGAAAGAGATCGATGCCGAAGGAGATGTGATTGCAACCCCGCCGCGCGCGCGGCTGCGGGCGGTGCAAACGCCGCAGGCGTTCCGTTTCGGCCTGATCCTCGCCGCTCACCGCAGAGCCGCCGCAGCGGGCCTGACCGATCTCACCGATGACGCCGCAGTTGCGGAGTGGGCCGGGCATAAGGTGAATGTCTTCGCCGGGGAAACCTCCAACATGAAGATCACGGACGCGCAGGATTTGGCCCTCGCCGAGGCACGCCTCCTCGGCCGTCTCGCCGACATAAGGACAGGGCAAGGCTATGACGTGCACGCCTTTGGCCCCGGCGATCATATTTGGCTTGGCGGCTTGAAGATCCCGCATGAGCGCGGCCTTATGGGCCATTCGGATGCCGATGTCCTTTTGCATGCGATTACCGATGCTCTGCTCGGCGCCCTGGCCGAGGGCGACATTGGGAGCCACTTTCCGCCAAGCGATCCGCAATGGCGCGGCGCGCCCTCAAAAATTTTCCTTGAGGCCGCCGCCGCGAAGGTGCGCGCCCGGGGCGGGGTTGTCGCCCATCTCGACGCGACAATTGTGTGCGAGGCACCAAAAATAGGGCCGCACAGGGACGCCATCCGTGAAAGCATCGCGAAGATTGCCGGGATTTCCCCGGACCGCGTCGCCCTCAAGGCAACGACATCGGAGGGCTTAGGATTTACCGGCCGCAATGAGGGAATTGCTGCGCTCGCTCTCGCCACAATCAGACTGCCGTTCTAGAGGCGCCCGCTCCACGCGGAACGCTTTGGTAAATCCGGCAGGAAAAATGGGAAGACCGGCACGCTCCTGCCGCATGCTTGTTGAACGTTGCCCGATCTTCTCCAATGCCGCGCAGCGCAGTCATGACCCCGGCCGGAAAACCTCCACGCGCAGGAATTCACTTGTAAATTTTGGCGTTGACCGGGATCGTGCCGGTATCATCGCCTATGGTGAGGGAAACCAGCACCGGGTTCGCCGCCCCGGTCAAATTGGCATCGGGCGACCTCGCAAAGAAGCCATAGCGTTTGGTCCCCGTGATCCAGAATGCCGCGCGCAAAGCTGCGCCACTGATCATCCCGTCGAAGTAATAAGGGCCCCATTTTGCTCCTTTGAAGGAGCCTGGCGGAAAGGTTGCGGTGAGGCTGCCGAGCTTGAGAGTTACCGAATCGGCGGCAGGATCAATCCCATTGCTTGTCGGCCCGAGCGTGAATTCCGACAGGAGGACAAAGGATCCCGCTGCCGCGTTGTGGCCGAGGTCGATTGCGATCTTAGCGCTCAAGGCGCCGAACGCCGCGCGCGGCACCGGCGGAAATGTAGCCACGTAACTGGGTGTCCCTCCCACAGGCACCTTGGCCACCAGGGTACGGGTGGCTGTTTCGAGCACCGCAACACTGGCTGGGAATTGACCCACCGTCACATAGGCATGTTGGCCATCCGGGGCGATAGCCACTCCCAGCGGGTCAATCCCCACCGTGACCGTCGCAACCCCCGTGTTGGAGGCTGTATCGATGACCGAGACAAAGCCGATAGGACCCGGACCCGTCACATAGGCGCCTGTCCCATCCGGCGTGATCGCTATGCTAACGGCAACGGGCGCAACCCCAATGGTGCTTGCCACTGCATTGTTGGCGATATCGATTACCGAGACTTTGTCGGGGGGATTTGTCACATAAGCGTGTTTGCCATCCGGGGTGATCGCTATCCCTACTGGGGAAGGCCCCGCTCGGATGCTGCCCACCACCGTGTTAGTGTTCGTGTCGATCACTGAGACAGTGCCATCACCGGCATTGGCCACGTAGGCGTGTTGGCCATCCGGGGCGACAGCAACCCCTTGGGGATCGAGCCCCACTGTGACCGTTGCCACCACTGAATTGCTGGTCGTGTCGATCACCGAGACAGTGCCATCACCGGAATTGGCCACGTAGGCGTGTTGGCCATCCGGGGCTACCGCGACAAAGTGGGGCTCGATTCCCACCCTGACCGTGGCCACCACGGCATTGGTGGCTGTATCGATTATTGAGACGGTATTAGTGCTGATGCTCACGACATAGACATGTTTTCCATCCGGGGCCACGGCCAATCCGTACGGGTCGGGCCCCACCGTGACCTTCGCCACTACAGTGTTGGTGCTCGAATCGATTACCTGGACAAGATTGGGAGTAGTCGTGACGTAAGCGAAGTGCCACCCCGCAGCCGGGCGCGCGCTGAAGCCCATTGTGAGCATCAGGACGGCCCAAAAGGCGGCCAACTCGCGCGCCCAAAATGCGCGGCTGCCAAGATTGCGATTTCCCGCCATGAGAGTGCACCTCCGTCCAGCGAAAGCATGTCGTCAGATAATATTATCACAAAGTTCCGGTTCCGGCTCCCCATGCAAAGTGTAAGGTCCGCACAGTCACGGGGGCTTGCCCGGTCTGGCACTGGAAGGCGCAATGTTCCCTCACACCCTCCAAACCCGCGCCGCAGATCTCATCGCCTCCTCCCGCGCGAAAGGCATCACAATTGCAACCGCCGAATCCTGCACCGGCGGCCTCCTCGCGGCCATGCTCACAACGGTGCCGGGATCTTCGGAGGTCTTCGAGCGGGGCTTCGTCACCTATTCCAATGCGTCAAAGATCGAGTGCCTCGGCGTTCCGGCGCGCATCATAGAAAGCTTCGGCGCGGTGAGCACTGAGGCCGCACGGGCCATGGCAGCGGGCGCGCTTGCCCATTCCGCAGCTTCGCTTGCGATCTCGATCACCGGCATCGCCGGGCCAGGGGGAGGATTGCCAGATAAGCCCGTTGGCCTTGTTCATTTCGCGCTCGCCCGCAAGGGCGGCGGAATCATAGGCGTCGAGAAACACTACGGGGAAATCGGCCGCGGCTTCGTACGCCTGGCGGCCGTTGAGACAGCGCTCGACCTCCTCCTCGACGCAACGGCCCGCTAGCGCGCAGCCGGACTCTGCTGCTTCATGCGGCCCTGCCATAAACGAAATCGGCGCGGGCCTCGAATGCCTCAGCAAATTTCCGGAAAGCCCTCTCGAAGACGCTTCCCATAAGAGCGCCCAAGAAATGGCTCTTGAATTCGTAGCGAATATAAAACTCGACAAGGCAGGCCTTTCCCTCCTCGCGGTCATGAAAGACCCACAGGTTTTCGAGGTGCTTGAAAGGCCCATCGATGTATTCGACGAGAATCTTGAGCTTTACGCGCTCGCAGGTCACGCGGCTCGTAAAGGTTTCGCGGATCGCCTGGTAACCAATGCTCATATCGGCGATGAGCACGAGCTTGCCTGGTTTTTCCTCCCGCTTGCGCACCCGCAACGCGCGGCAAAGCGGCACGAACTGCGGATAGGCCTCGACATTTGTGACAAGCTCGAACATCTGCTCCGCGCTGTGCCGCACGAGGCGGGTGGTGTGAAAGTGGGGCATGGCGGCACGAGTGCCGGAGTGGTCAGGAGTGAGCGCGTTCAGGTCTAACGGTTCCGCGCCGCCCCGGCAAGGCCGCGGCGGGCTGCCTTGAGCTTCGCAAAGTCCTCTCCCGCATGGTGCGACGAGCGCGTCAGCGGCGAGGATGAGGCGAGAAGAAATCCCTTGGCAAGCGCAATCTGCGCGTAAGCCGCAAATTCCTCCGGCGGAACAAACCGCACGACCGGATGATGCTTTCTGGTCGGCTGCAGATATTGACCGATGGTCAGGAAGTCGACGTCCGCCGTGCGCAGATCATCCATGAGCTGCAGCACTTCCTCGCGCTCCTCGCCGAGGCCCAGCATGATTCCCGATTTGGTGAACATGCCGGGATCGATCTCCTTGACCCTCTCCAAGAGCCTCACCGAGTGGAAATAGCGCGCGCCAGGGCGGACTCGCAGATATTTCGAGGGAACGGTTTCCAAATTGTGATTGAAGACATCGGGCTTGGCCGCCACAACCTTTTCGAGCGCGCCGCGCTTGCGCAGGAAGTCCGGAGTCAATACCTCGACCGTCGTCGAAGGGCTCGCAGACCGGATCGCCGCGATGACTTGCGCAAAATGCTCCGCCCCGCCATCCGCTAGATCGTCGCGGTCGACAGAGGTGATGACCGCGTGTGCGAGCCCAAGCTTTTTGACCGCCTGCGCGACGCGGGCGGGCTCGGAGGGATCAAGCGGGCGCGGCAGGCCGGTCTTCACGTTGCAGAAGGTGCAGGCGCGGGTGCAGGTGTCGCCCATGATCATGAAGGTCGCGTGCTTTTTTGCCCAGCACTCGCCGATATTCGGGCAGCCTGCCTCCTCGCAGACGGTCACGAGCCGCTGCTCATTGACGACGTTGCGCGTCTCCGCCCACGCAGCCGAGCCCGGCGCCCTAACCCTGATCCAGGCAGGTTTGCGCGCGGCAGGCTGATCCGGCCGGTGCGCCTTCTCGGGATGACGCGGGGCGGCGCCCGGGTCTGCCCGGTCTCCAGAAGACATGCTGCTCATGACGCCTTACATAGACGTTGGGGGCCTCAATCCAAAACAGAAAGACCACTCATATATGGATTGCCCTGCCATAGGCATTGAGAACGCTCTCGTGCATCGCCTCCGATAAGGTTGGATGCGGGAAGACGGCATTGATGAGCTCCGCCTCAGTCGTCTCGCAGTTCATAGCGACAACAAAGCCTTGGATGAGCTCTGTTACCTCCGCGCCAACCATCTGCGCGCCGAGGAGCTTGCCCGATTTAGCGTCAAAGACGGTTTTGATCAGTCCTTCGGGCTCGCCAAGGGCGATCGCCTTGCCATTGCCGATGAACGGAAAGCGGCCAACTCTGATCTCGAAACCCGCTTGCCGCGCTTTCTCCTCGGTAAGCCCTAGGGAAGCAATCTGGGGATTGCTATAGGTGCAGGCGGGGATCATGGACTTGTCGAGCGGATGGGGCTCAAGGCCCTTGATGGCCTCGACGCAAATGACGCCTTCGTGCTCGGCTTTATGCGCGAGCAGGGGAGGCCCTGCGACGTCGCCGATGGCGTAAATGCCCGGCACATTAGTGCGGCCGGTGCCATCGATTGCGATGACGCCGCGCTCCATCTTCACACCCAGCGCCTCGAGCCCAAGGTTCTCGACATTGCCGGTCACGCCAACCGCCGAGATCATGCGCTCTGCTTCGAGCACTCGCGCGGCTCCAGCGGCATCCTCGACCGTTGCTTTTACGCCATTTTCTCTTTTCTCGACCATCGTGATCTTGGCTGACGTCAATATCTTGATTTTCTGCTTTTCGAACTGCTTGCGCGCGGCGGCGGCAATCTCGGGATCCTCGGCGGGCAGGAATTGCGGCAGGATTTCGATCAGCGTTACCTTTGCGCCCATGCTGCGATAGAAGGAGGCAAATTCGACACCAATCGCGCCCGAGCCAACGACGAGGAGCGAGCTTGGAAATTTCTCCGGAACCATCGCCTCGAAATAGGTCCAGATGAGCTTTCCATCGGGCTCGATGCCCGGCAGCACGCGTGGCCTCGCCCCCGTTGCGATGATGATGTGTTTGGCTATATACATGCCCGCGCCGAGAGCGCCCTTTGGCATTGGCGCTGGAGGCGGGCGCGCGGGCTTTTTTTCAGTAACCGACACTTCGCCGGACTTCGTGAGCTTCGCCTCGCCCCAGATCACATCGACCTTATTCTTCTTGAGAAGAAATCCGACGCCGCTGTTTAACTGCGCCGAGATCGCGCGCGAACGCTTGATAACCAGCGCCGGATCATAGGCGATGGCGCCCTCAATCGTCAGGCCAAATTCCTTCGCATGCTTGAGGTAAGAAAAGATGTCCGCGGTTCGCAGCAAGGCTTTTGTCGGGATGCAGCCCCAGTTGAGGCAGATGCCGCCCAAATGCTCCCGCTCGACGACGGCCGTTCTAAAGCCGAGCTGCGCCGCCCGGATGGCCGCGACATAGCCGCCGGGCCCGCCGCCAATGATGAGAATATCATAAGGATCAGCCATCACCGCCTCTCGTCTACTCCGCTTCCCAGGCTAGCCTTTGTGCGAGTCCGGGGGAAGCCGGGCAGGAATGGCTTTTCGAAGTCACAGCCCTGCAAGGCGGCGTTTCATCGTAACTGATAACCTGGTTCTGGCCAAGCGGCGCCAGACCAGCGGCGATATAAGAGGGCTTTGATGTATTGGATTTACGACTATCCGCGGTGGGCAATTGCCATCCTGTTCATCGCCGCCTTCGCCGCCCTCACCTGGGCCGGTATTTTTTTGACGCGAGCGAGCATCCATTCTTGGATCCATAGCGAGAAGCGCGCCAATGAAATGATCGGCTTCGCACTATCGAGTTTCTTTGTGCTTTTCGGGCTCTTGCTCGGCCTCGTCGCTGTCGCAACCTATCAGAACTACTCGAACGTAACTGATACGGTCGATAAGGAGGCGTCGAGCATCGCCGCGCTTGACCGGGATTTTGCCGGTTTTCCGCAGCCGGTGCGCGGCCAATTGCAAGACAGCCTGCGCGAATATGCCCGATACACGATCGAGGACGGCTGGCCGCAGCAGCGCAAGGGCATCACCCCAACCGGCGGGTCTGAGCGCATCGCTGCGCTCTTTCACATTTTGGCGGCCTTCGAGCCCACAAAGAAGAGCGAGGAAATCTTCTATGCCGAAGCTCTACGGGAGTTCAATCATCTCATTGAGGCCCGCCGGATGCGGCTCGCCAATGTCCATGTCGGCCTGCCTGCTGTCATCTGGTGGGTCGTCGCTTTTGGCGCCGTGTTGAATATCGTCCTGATCTGGCTGCAGGACATGGAGATCCACGTGCATTTGATCTTGGGCACAATCCTTGCGTCAATTCTAGGCGCCGTGATCTTTCTCATCGCGATGCTCGATAACCCATTTCGCGGCGGAATTGGCTTTGGTCCCGACTCGATTGCATTAGTGTACGAGAGATTGCTGAAATCTGCGGGAACTGCGGTCCCCGCCGCTCAATGATTAAGGCGCGCGCATAAGGCCAAGGCCGACTGAGCACGGCAGCGCGCCGCGCGCTTGCCAAACGGCCGCCACCGAGGCAAGCTCACCCTCGCACGCCCGAACCAGGGCGCACCAACGAGGAGGAAACGTGCAATGAAGGCGATCTTTGTTACAGCGGCCGGAGCGCTGTCTGCCGCCATCCTCGCCGCAGCATTCGGCACCAGCACGCAAGCCGCTCCTGCGGCGCACTCGCAACCCCTAGCGCAAGGACTTGCTCTCTCCGCCCCTGTTGAGAAAGCGGTCACCCGTGCAGGAGTTGCCCACCGCTCGGCGCGGCGCACGTCCCGCCGCGTTTACCGCCGCCACCATTACTAAGAGCGCAGCAAATCCGCCGCGCCGCAGACGGGCTGCTCTATGGCGCCGCCGCGGCGCGGCTCTCAATCGAAGGCGGCGGCGGAAGCTCTTCCCTTTTTGCCACTCTCGTCCTCACCGCCGCTTGAATCTTTTCGAACGCCCGCACCTCGATCTGGCGCACGCGCTCACGCGAGATTCCAAACTCCTCCGAAAGCGCCTCAAGCGTCATCGGATCGTCGGTGAGCCTCCGCGCCTCGAAAATCCGGCGCTCACGCGGATTGAGGACGGAGAGCGCGTCTTTCAGCGCGTCAAGCCGGTTGCCAGCCTCCTCGCGCTCGAGGAGGCTATTCTCCTGGCTTGCCGCTTCGTCAACGAGCCAATCTTGCCATTCTCCTTCGCTTTCTTCGCGCAAAGGAGAATTGAGCGAGGCGTCTCCGGCCATCCGCCGGTTCATTTCGATCACATCTTGCTCAGTCACACCGAGCTTTCTTGCGATCTTCTGGACCTGATCGGGACGGAGATCTCCTTCCTCGAGCGCAGAAATTTGGCTTTTGGCCCGCCGCAAGTTGAAAAAGAGCTTCTTTTGGCTCGCCGTCGTTCCCATCTTCACGAGCGACCAGGAGCGCAAGATGTATTCCTGTATCGCGGCGCGGATCCACCACATGGCGTAGGTGGCGAGGCGAAAGCCCTTGTCCGGCTCGAAGCGCTTAACCGCCTGCATAAGGCCGACGTTGCCTTCGGAAACGACCTCGCTGATCGGCAGACCGTAACCGCGATAGCCCATGGCTATCTTTGCCACGAGCCGCAAGTGGGAGGTGATGAGCCTTTGCGCCGCCTCGGGGTCCTGATGCTCGCGCCAGCGCTTGGCGAGCATATACTCCTCCTCCGGCTCGAGCATCGGAAAACGCCGGATCTGGCTGAGATAACGAGCAAGCCCGTTTTCGCCCGGGACGATTGGCACTGCGGCAGCCATTCCTCTCTTCTCCCTGAGGCCCCAGTTTGCTGGGGCCTCTGCAGACCTTGTCCAGCGCTCCTGCGGTCCAGCAATATAGAATGCCTCGACCATGGCCGAAAGAGGGTTCGCCGAAGCTAGCGGATTAAAGTTTAGCAATATTCGAAGCGGCGCAAGGTTCGATTTTCCGGATTAACAATTGGCAATATTTTACCCCGGATGGAGCAGAAACTATGGGACCCTTTGCGCCGCGCCCTCTCTCCTCCCTTTTTAACTTCGCCAGTGGGCTCCTGGCCGCTCTTCCGCAGATAAAATAAGCGTGAAAGCTAGGTCAGACCTTGATTCTGAAGGGGCGAGCTTGCCTGGGGCTTACATGTTCCGCCCCAGTCGGGCAAGCACCGCGGATTAAGCCCGCACCGGCCAACACGCTCAATCCGTCCGGCCCCGGGCGCCTTGACTTTCGTCAACTTTGGCCGGCAGCCCGCCTTCTCTCCTTGCCTGAAGCGGTTTACCGCCCGGGCGAGGCTCGCTGCCGCCCGCGAGTGCTTCGCGAAGGCTCTGCAAATCCGGCGGAAGGGCGCTATTGAAGCGCATCAAGACCCCGGTAACAGGATGCCGGAAGCCGAGCAAGGCCGCATGGAGCGCCTGCCTCGAGAGCGCGCGCAGGCAGGACCGAGCGGCTGAAGGCAAGCGGGCAGCTTTGGTCTTGAACCCCGCCGCATAGAGGGGATCGCCCATAACCGGGTGGCCGATATGGGCCATATGGACGCGAATTTGATGGGTCCGCCCGGTCTCCAGCCTGCACGTGAGGAGGCTTGCTTCAGCAAAATAATGCTCGACCACCCGCCAATGAGTGCGGGCATGGCGGCCGCGCCCGGCCGGGACGGCGGCAATCTTCTCCCGGTTCGCCGGGTGGCGCGCCAAATCTGTTTCGACAGTGCCGGACGGCCTTGCCGGGACCCCCCAAACAAAGGCGAGATATTCGCGATCGAGCGGCAAGGCTTTTCCGTGATCCGCAAACTGCTCTGCAAGCCCCCAATGCGACGCATCGCTCTTAGCCGCCACAATGAGGCCCGAGGTGCCCTTATCGAGCCGGTGGACGATTCCCGGCCGTTTCACGCCGCCGATGCCGGAGAGGCTCTCGCCGCAATGGGCGATGAGGGCATTGACCAGCGTGCCAGATTTATGCCCAGCACCCGGATGGACGACGAGCCCGGCGGGTTTATCTATGACGAGGAGATGCTCGTCCTCATAAACGACCGTGAGCGGGACCTTCTCGCCCGCAGGCAAGGCGTCCTCTGGCGGCGGCAGGCAGAGCAGCGCAGTTTCGCCGCAACGCAGATGGCGCGCCGGATCGCTGACCAGCGCGCCATCGATCGAAACGTGCCCGCTCTCGATGAGCTTCTTGATCCGCGTGCGCGAGAGATCGGCGGCCGCTGCGGCGAGAAAGCGGTCAAGTCTTTCGCCGGCATCCGCGGCCGCTGCGGTATAAAGGCGAATTCCGTCCCCGCCGGCGAGGCGAGGGCCCTGCGCCGCTTCGGTCTTTGATTTCATGCGCTCGTCTTGGTCAGGCAATGATGCGGCCCGGCTTCGGCTCCAGCTGCAACCAAGTGCCCCAGCTGGTGATTACACGCTGGCGAGAGGAATTGAGGATGTGATGCAACGCTTGATTTGTGCAGCCATCGGCTTGCTTGCAACCGCCGCTCTCCCGGCGCTGGCGGCAAACCTGCGCCAGGCGCCTCCTGCGGAACCTTATCGAAAACTGAGTGATCTTGCTGGCGGGCCCGAGTTCATGCCCGGGATTGGCACGCTCTACGTCGACCCGGCAACGCTCCCCGACGGCCCTTATCTTGCCTATGACCGCCGGGGCAAGCTCGCCAGCACGATTTATATGGTGCCGATCAACGATTTCGAGTTCCACAAGAGGCTCGGCAACCTCAAGGCGCCTGGGGGCGAGGTCGATCACGTCGATATCTACTATGAGACCGGCCATCCGGGGCTGCGCGAGCCCCATTACCACATCGTCCTTTGGCACGTGCCTAAGGCGGATGAGGCGCTTGTCTCGCGTTAGGCCCTGCTGGACGGCCATCAAGCGCTCCTCTCCCTGCACAAAGCGGTCTGCCTGTGGACTCTTCGCGCCTCTTGCCGCGTGATCTCGCCCTCACGAAACTCGCGATCTATCCTTTGGTCCTGATAAGCGAGCCGGTGATCGACCCCGGCCCGTGCCGTTGCAAACGCGGCATTTGCGCCGGAGCAGAGCGAGCGATGCAGCGGCAACGTGATCAGGCCATAAGCCGGAAGCATGCTGGGCCGAGTTGAGAACCAAATGCGCCGTCAATTTGCGAGCTTGGTACAAAAAGCCCTTCCCCATTCAATCGCCGGGTGGTTTGCGTTCTGTTGGGCAGCGTTCCTTTTGGCCGCAGTCCTCGTTGGCGCTCTCCTGTTATCTCTCTACTGGGAGACAACGGCCGAGAGAGTGCGGCATGGGTCTTCGGCCATTATCCGTGGGTGTGAGGCAATCGCTGCCGATTATAGAATGTCCCGCGGCGGGCCGGGCCCAGACCTCCAGAAAAGGCTCACTGCTGCGGTTCAAATCGCACTCCGAAATCTTGAAGGAGTGGAGGGAGGGATTTGGCAGGCAGGCAAGCGCTCTCTCGCCTATGCCTTCCCCACTTATGAGGGCACCGGCGAGAAAACCGATGTGCCGCCGGCTGAAGAGCCTAGCATCCGGGAAGCCGCCGAGGCCGCTGCGCGCAACGGAGCGCCCTTCAGCCGGCGCATTGCGGGCCGCACGCAAACCTTGCTGCTCTATGCCTGCCCCCTCGAGCCTGCCCCGCCTCTCGCCGCCTGGACAATGATGCGCATCACAACGGCTGGCAGCCAGGCTTATATTCAGGCGATTGCGGGGCTTAGCGTCTTGATGATCGTTGTGCTCGGTTCCGCGGCAGGCCTTGGCAATGTCCTCTATGGCTGGTCGCGCCGCCTGCGGCAGTTGGAAGCGGAGCTCGCGGCAAGCTCGGGCGAGTTGCCGAGACTCGCTCCCACTGGCCAGCAGGATCTCGACCGCATAATCGATGCCATCAACAGGGCAGGCGCCCGCCTCGCCGAGGCTCGTGCCAAGGCCGATGCGCTCACACGAGAAGCGGGCGAGGCCAAGCGTCTCGCAATGCTTGGCCGCATCATGGCGGGTATAGCGCATGAAATTCGCAACCCGGTCGCCGCGATGCGTCTTAAGGCCGAGAATGCCATGGCAGCCGGGCAAGACGCATCGCGCAAGGATCGTGCATTGCAAGCGATCGTCGAGCAAATCGAGCGGCTCGAAAACCTGCTTCAGAACCTTCTAAGCTCGGTGAAACGAAGCCCGCCTCAGCCAGGCTTGGTGGCGGACATTACAGCGTTTCTCGCTGAACGTGCAGAACTCTTTCGCGAGCAGGCGGCGGCACATGGCGTGCAACTCGATACGAGCGCATGCGCCGGCGCGGCCTGCTTCGATCCAAAGCTCATCGCGCAGGCGATCGACAACCTTACATTGAACGCGATCCAAAATACGCCCGCTGGCGGGCGGGTCACGCTTTCCGCGCAATGCTCGAAGAATAATCTGGTCTTCTCGGTGGCTGATACTGGTTTCGGAGTGCCGGAAGCCATGCGCGATCACCTCTTTGAGCCATTCGCCTCAGGCCGCGCGGAAGGGACGGGGCTTGGCCTCGCCATTGTCCGCGAGATTGCCAGCGCCCATGGCGGCTGCGCGCGCGCCATTCACCGCCCCAATGGAACGACCTTTATCTTGGAGCTGCCATGGCGAGCATCCTGATCATCGAAGACGATAAGGCACTGCGCGAAAGCATTGCCGACGCGGTCAGCAGCTTTGGGCATCATGCACTCGAAGCCGATAATGGGCAAACCGGCCTCGAAATGGCAATGCAAGAGCAAGTCGATGCCATTCTACTTGATCTTCGCATGCCGCGGATGGACGGGTTGGAATTGCTCCGGCACCTGCGGATCAGCGGAACAAGCACCCCGCCGGCGGCCGTTCTCACGGCCTATGCCAACTCCGCCAACACGATCGAAGCGATGCGGCTCGGCGCGTTCGATCATCTAACGAAACCCGTCGGGCGCGAAGAGCTCAAATCGCTGATCTCACGGATGCTGCGTGCGCGCAGATCGAGTCGAGATGGGCATGCGCCGGCTGTCGAGGACGAGCTGATTGGACCAAGCGCCGCGATGCGCTCGATAGCAAAGGCGATCGGGCTTGTCGCGGATAATGATGCTACCGTGCTCATTACGGGAGAAACAGGAACCGGAAAAGAGGTCGTTGCCCGCGCGATCCATCGCCATGGTAAGCGCAATTCCGGCCCTTTTGTTGCGGTGAACTGCGCGGCGATTCCTGCGGGCCTCCTTGAAAGCGAACTCTTCGGCCATGCCCGCGGCGCCTTTACCGGGGCGACCGCCGAGCGGCGCGGGGCCTTCCGGGATGCGGACAAGGGGACGCTGCTCCTCGACGAAATTGGCGACATGGATCTCGCCATGCAGGCGAAGATCCTCCGGGTTCTGCAGGAGCATACCGTCACGCCGGTTGGAGGCCGGCCCGCCGGCGTGGACGTGCGCGTCCTCGCCGCAACAAATAAGGATCTCTCAGCAGCTGCGGAAAGCGGCCGGTTTCGTGAGGATCTCTTTTACCGCTTGAACGTCGTGCCAATCCATCTTCCGCCTTTACGCGAAAGGCTCACTGATATCCTGCCGCTCGCCGAGCACTTTCTGCTCCAAGCAACGGCGCCGCCGAAACACTTAGCCGCCGACGCCGCGGCGCGCCTTTTGAGCTACTCTTGGCCCGGCAATGCCCGGGAGCTCAAGAATGCGATTGAGCGCGCCGCGATTCTTTGCCGCAGCGATACTATCACCGCCGCCGATTTGGACTTCCTTGAGAGCAGCTCCGGCCTTCACCCGGCGCCAGACTTTACGCAAGGAGAGCTTCCGGCAGCGATTGCGCGGCTCGAGCGGCACATGATCATGAGAGCGCTTCAAGAGACGGGCGGCAACCGCAGCGAAGCCGCGCGCCGGCTCGGCATTCACCGCCAGCTCCTTTATGCGAAGGCGCAGAAGTACGGGATCGACATCGACGAGCCGTCCGAAAACCGGACGGCAAGTGTCGCAAAGCTAGACAAGCCAGGCTGAAGAAGCAGCCGGGATAGGAGCAAAATCAACGCCGAGCTCGCTGGCACACGCGTTGCCCAGCGCATGTCAGAAGGCCGAGCCGATCGGCAAGGCCAACCTCTGGCATGGCACGATGAAAACAAAGCGTTGCTCTCTTGCGGCAGGCGAAGGTGGGGAATGGGAGCTGCGCTCAGCAACGCAGTTGCGGGCTTCATCGTGGATGAGGCAGGATTCAACGCCGCATTTCTCTGCTTCGCAGTCATTGCGTCGGACGCATTCGTCTTGTTCTGCTTGTTTGTGCCTGAAACACGCGATTACGCGCTTGGGGGCGCGCTCGCTACACGCAAGCAAGCGACCGCGTTGCGTGTAGCGGAGTAAGGCCATGCTGGCACAAACGTGCCGCGGCGAGCGGCCAAAGACAATTTGCTTAAAAGGTGCGGCGGCAACGGTTTGCGCGTTTCTCGTTGCTGCCATTCTTCTTCTCATCCCCTCACCTGGTGACTGCGCGCCGAGCGTTCCTGACCTGCTCGCACAGAAGCTCGGCCAAGATAATCCTGCCGCCCTCGCCGCCATTGCGATCTTCGCCACAACCTATCTCGTTATCGCAATCGGCAAGTTCCCTGGCTATCAGCTTGATCGCGCAGGCGCGGCTCTGCTTGGCGCTGCGCTTATGGCCGGGCTTGGCGTCATGCCGCTCAATGAGGCTTACCGGGCGATCGACTTCGACACCATCACGCTCTTGCTCGGCATGATGATTGTCGTCGCCAACCTGCGGCTCGCGGGGTTCTTCCGGCTGGTGAGCCATCTTGCGATGACTCGCGCGCGCCATCCGCTTGTGCTTCTCCTCGCCATCGTTCTCGTCGCGGGAACTCTCTCGGCTTTCCTCGTCAACGATACCGTCTGCCTTGCGATGACGCCGCTCGTGCTTGATCTCGTAAGGAGGCTGAAGCGCAACCCTGTCCCTTATCTTTTGGCGATTCCGATGGCCTCGAATGCCGCCAGTGTAGCAACCATCACGGGCAATCCGCAGAATATGATCATCGGCCGGCTTTCCGAGATCCCTTACGGCCAATTCGCCGGATCGCTCTGGCCAATTGCCGCCGTGGGTCTTGTCTTAACGCTCGCGCTTCTTGCGTTGATCTACCGGCGCGAGTTTTTGACGCGCGCAAGCCTGCCGGAAACTCCCCAACCGGCTCCGCGCTATCACCGCCCGCTCGTTCTCAAATCGGTTTTCGTGACAAGCGTCATGATGGCATTGTTCTTCGCGGGCGCGCCGGTCGCGCGCGTCGCGATCGTGGGCGGCGCTTTGCTCCTCTTCACCCGAAGGCTCAAGGCGGAAAAGGTCTATCGCGAGATCGACTGGACGCTTCTTCTCATGTTCGCGGGACTCTTCATCGTCGTCAGCGGATTTGAGAAGGCGGTGCTGAGCCCGGAGCTGGTTGCGAGAGTGAGCGAGATTAGTTTCACGAGCCAGTCTGCACTCTCGCTTGTAACGGCGGTTCTCTCAAATCTCGTCAGCAATGTCCCCGCCGTTCTCGTTTTACAGCCGTTCGTCTCGAAGTCGCCCGATCCGCAGCACGCCTGGCTCATCATCGCTATGGCCTCGACCCTTGCGGGCAACTTCACGCTTGTCGGATCAGCGGCCAATTTGATTGTCGCACAGCGCGCGCGAAGCGAAGGCGCTGCCATTGGCTTTTGGCCTTACTTCAGGGTGGGGGCGCCGCTCACAATCCTAACGATCCTCTTCGGCATCTGGTGGCTGTAACTGGCACCGTCATGTTTGATCCAACCATCGAGGAGAGAGCCATGAGCCCGATCTTCTTTGCACCCTTCATCATCTTTGCCGGAGCGCTTCAGGCTTTCGGTGCCGTAATGAGCGCCCGATTGCGCCTTTCGCTCACAAATCCCTGGCTTTCTCTGGCCGTTCTTTTCTCGCTAAACGCCTTTTTCTTCGCCAGCCTTTTTGCAATGGTGCCGCGCCCGCTGCCAACTCTTGCGGGGATAAGCTCGATGCCCTGGTGGGCGCCGCTCGCAGGGCTGACCGGCGCTGTTGCAGTTTTCGCCGGGCTTGCTCTCATCGACAAGCTCGGCGCAGGGCTCGTCAATGGGCTCATTATCGCGGCGAACCTCGTCACATCACTGTTGATCGATCACTTCGGCTTAATTGATGTGCCGGTGCATACACTGAATGCCTGGCGTGCTCTCGGCGGCCTTCTGATGGGAGCCGGCATGTTTCTCGTTTTCCGCTTTTGATCGCGAGCCATCCCTGCCCCGGCCATCGGACCGCCCAGGGCCGGCGCATCATTCTGGGGGAGACTCTGGGCGGTCTTCTCCGGAGGCACGGGTTTCGCCCTCCAGTTCGGCTGAAGACGGAATGGCGTACACGCCGCCGAGCCAGCGGTGGAGATCGATTTCCGCGCAGCGTTTCGAGCAGAAGGGGCGCGTGGCGAAATCGGCAGGCTTGCCGCAAATTGGGCAAGGCTTTGCGGTTTGCCAGGCGGCTTTTTCTTGGTGCTCTTCTTGATCCGCCACGAGATGCCTCTGAAGGCCTCAGTTACACCCTATTTAACCACGAGAAGTGGGCTGGATAACCCTCGCCGACAAGAAGCGACATTGTCTCATAGAGCGGCAAGCCGACGACGGCCGAGTAAGATCCATTGATCTTTTGCACAAAACAGCCGGCAAGCCCCTGGATTGCATAGCCGCCAGCCTTGCCGCGCCATTCGCCGCAGGCAAGATAAGCCTCGATTTCATCGCTCGACAGCCTTTTGAAACGCAGGCGCGTCTCAACGAGCCTCGCGCGCAAGCGGCCTTTGGGGGTCACAAGACAGACCGCCGTATGCACGCGGTGCGCCCGGCCGGAGAGCAGCCGCAAACTTTGGGCTGCCTCGGCCACCGTCTCGCACCTGGGCAGAATGCGGCGCCCGACGCTCACCACCGTGTCGGCACCAAGCACATAGGCGCCGGAAAGCTCCGGCCGCTCTTGCGCGAGGTGCGCGGCGCGCGCCGTCTTTTCCTCCGCGAGCCTTGCCGCAAGCGTCCTTGGCAGTTCGGCTTTCCGGGGCGTCTCCTCAACGTCGGCGGGAAGCAAAGCATCGGGCTCGATCCCGATCTGCTGGAGAAGCTCGAACCTCCGGGGCGAAGCCGAAGCCAACACAAGCCTTGGCCGCCAAGCCCTCTCGCTCCCGGTCATGGCGGAATCGCCTTTCTCTTTCTCATTTGAACCGGTAGGTGATCCGGCCCTTGCTCAGGTCGTAAGGCGTCATCTCCACAAGGACCTTGTCGCCGGTCAGAACACGAATGCGGTTCTTGCGCATTTTCCCGGCTGTATGCGCGATGATTTCATGCCCGTTATCGAGCTTGACGCGAAAGGTTGCGTTTGGAAGCAACTCAAGAACAGTGCCTGGAAATTCGAGCAGTTCTTCCTTCGACATTTGTGTCCTTCGGTTCAGGCCGCCTTCAGCGCCGCCGGCTGGCAAGGATTGGCCGTGGACCCTAATTGAGAAAGGCGGCCTTGTGAACAGCGCCCGCCCGGGCTGTGATTTGGAGCCGCCCATTTCCCGCATAGGTGCACGCCGGGCGGCCCGGCAAGGACAAGGCGCCCGCGTTCATTTCCGCAGCTGATTCAATGGAGCAGCTGGGCCGGTGCTAGCCTTTCTGGCCGCATCCTCGGCAGCATAGCGGTTGTAACGGCGGATGGCGAAAGGGATGGTCGCAAGATAGGCAAGGCTCAGGACAATTAAGATCTCCATCGTAAAGGTCGCAAGCAAAAGTAGGCTCGCGGCGATTCCGAAGAGAACGAAGGGGACATATTCGCGCGGCACGCGGCCAATTCTTTTGACCGAGAAATGCGGGATGCGGCTCGCCATTAAGAAAGCGACCGCCAAGACATAGGCAATGTCAATAGCCACCGCCGCGCGCGTATCGGGAACGGCCATGACCGAAAGATTAAGATAGACGGGCAAAAGCCCGGCGATCGCACCGGCGGGCGCGGGCATGCCGGTGAAGAAGTGGCTCTGCCAGGCCGGCCGGGTGGGCTCGTCCGTCATCACATTGAACCGGGCAAGGCGCAGCGCGGCCGCGATAGCGAATACGAGTGCGGCAAACCAGCCAAAGCTCTTGATCTCATGCAGGCCCCAAACATAGAGAATGAGCGCGGGCGCGACCCCGAAATCCACGAAATCGGCAAGCGAATCAAGCTCGGCTCCAAAGCGCGAGGTGCCGCGCAGCGCGCGCGCAAGCCGTCCGTCCAGGCCATCGAGAATGGCTGCGACGATGACGGCGACCACTGCCCGCTCGAACTCGCCTTCCTGCGCAAAGCGGATGGCGGTGAGGCCCATGCAGAGGGCAAGCAAAGTGACAAGATTGGGAAGAATGACCCGCAGCGGAACCGCGCGAATGCCTCGCCTCGCGCGGCGGGGATCAAAACGGGCACCGCCGCCGCGATGAAAAAGCGTCACCCGGGCGCTGGGGCCGGGAGTGTCTTCTGAACCATCCTCGTTTTCAAACATGCTCATTGGCGTTGCGCATTGTGGCAAGAGACAGGGCGTTCGTCCTGCCGCCGGATCGATCCGGATCGTTATTACACCCCGGCCGGGATTGCACGGCTTTTCTCGCGCCGCAACCGCTAGCCAGCCTAATGCCGGGGCTCCAGGAGCTTGACGTCTTGCCCGGCCCTGTGCCACGTCCTTTCCGGGCTGCGCAACGCGGCCAGAGTAAAGGACGGAGAACTTCGTGGCCGAAGCGGGGGAAATCGAACGCGCTCTGGAGAACGCAATTCGCAAGCGCATGCTGGAGGGCACCGGAAAGCTCGGGCCTGTCAGCTCGGCTGGAGGGGTTTTGCAGGTTACCTTTTCGGGCGTTACGGACGACGCGCATGTTTTTGAGACGCTCGGCGGGGCCTTGCTCGATCTGCGCCTCGAGCATCAAATCGTGCCGGAGCTTGATGTGAAGATCAGGCGCGGCTGATGGGGGTTTCCTTGGCCGGGAGCATTGCAGGTCTCTTCGAGTGAAATCCCCGGCCTGTGTGGCAGCCGGGGCGAGAGCGGGCAGGCCGCGGTTCACATCACCAGAAATCTGGTCTACGAAGGCGGCCAGAGCTGCGAGTGCAGCGCTGCCGTTCCCGCAAGGGCCGCGCTCGGGAGAACCCCAAGCGCGGCCTTGCCGTGCTAGAGCAAAGATCAATGCCGAAGCGGACGGATATTTCCACCATCCTCATCATTGGCGCGGGGCCGATCATCATCGGCCAGGCGTGCGAGTTCGACTATTCCGGCACTCAAGCCTGCAAGGCATTGCGCGGCGAGGGCTACCGCATCGTCCTCGTCAATTCCAATCCGGCGACGATCATGACCGATCCGGGGATGTCGGACCGCACCTATCTTGAGCCAATCACGCCCGAGATCGTCGCCAAGATCATCGAAAAAGAGCGTTATGCAGTGTCCGGCGGCTTTGCCATTCTGCCGACGATGGGCGGGCAGACGGCGCTTAACTGCGCGCTATCCTTGAAGAAGATGGGGGTGCTCGACAAGCTCGATGTCGAAATGATCGGCGCAAGCGCTGCGGCAATCGACATGGCGGAAGACCGCAAGCTCTTCCGCCAGGCGATGACCAGGATCGGCCTTGAGACGCCCCGCTCGCACCAGATCAAGACTTTGCCGCAAGCGCTCGCGGTCCTCGACGACATCGGCCTGCCCGCGATCATCAGGCCCTCCTTCACAATGGGCGGCACAGGCGGCGGCGCCGCTTATAATAAGGCCGAATATATCGACATCGTCGAGCGGGGAATCGATGCCTCGCCGACAAACGAGGTTCTAGTCGAGGAAAGCGTGCTCGGCTGGAAGGAATTCGAGATGGAGGTCGTCCGCGACAAGGCGGATAACTGCATCATCGTGTGCTCGATTGAAAACATCGACCCGATGGGTATCCACACTGGCGATTCGATCACCGTTGCTCCGGCGCTCACCCTCACCGACAAGGAGTATCAGATCATGCGCGATGCCGCGATTGCGGTCCTGCGCGAGATCGGGGTCGAGACCGGGGGCTCTAATGTCCAGTTTGCCGTCAACCCGAAGAACGGCCGGATGGTCGTGATCGAGATGAACCCGCGCGTCTCGCGCTCCTCGGCCTTGGCATCCAAAGCAACGGGCTTTCCGATCGCCAAGGTCGCGGCGAAACTAGCGGTCGGATTTACGCTCGATGAAATCGCAAACGATATCACCGGCGGCGCAACGCCCGCCTCGTTCGAGCCGTCGATCGACTACATCGTCACGAAAATCCCGCGCTTTGCGTTCGAAAAGTTCCCGGGTGCCGAGCCGCTTTTGACGACATCCATGAAATCGGTCGGCGAGACGATGGCGATCGGCCGCACCTTTGCCGAGAGTTTGCAAAAGGGGCTGCGCTCGCTCGAGACGGGGCTTGATGGCCTCGACGAGATCGAAATCGAAGGACTTGGCCTTGGCGATGATATGAATGTGCTGCGGGCGGCGCTTGGGCGGCCGACGCCCGACCGGCTCCTTGTTGTTGCTCAGGCTCTGCGCCATGGCATGCCGCAAGAAGAGATCGGCGAGGCCTGCGGCATCGATCCATGGTTCATCGCGCGGATTGCCGAAATCCTCGATCTCGAAGCCAAGGTTCGCGCGTATGGACTGCCGCAAGATGCCGCAAACTTGAGAATGCTGAAGGCGGCGGGCTTCTCGGATTCGCGTCTCGCGGGTGTCGCGGGCATCACCGAAGCCGAGGTCCGGGCCTTGCGGCAGCGGCTTGGCGTGCGGCCCGTCTTCAAGCGCATCGACACCTGCGCCGCCGAATTCGCTTCGCCCACGGCGTATATGTATTCGACTTATGCACCGCGCTTCGGCAGGGCTCCCGAGTGCGAGGCGCGTCCCTCCTCGCGCACCAAGATCGCTGTTTTAGGCGGCGGGCCGAACCGTATCGGCCAAGGGATTGAGTTCGACTATTGCTGTTGCCATGCGAGCTTCGCTCTGCGCGAGGCGGGCTTTGAGACGATCATGGTCAATTGCAACCCTGAGACGGTCTCAACGGATTACGACACATCCGACAGGCTCTACTTCGAGCCTCTCACCAAAGAGGATGTGCTTGAGATCCTCGCAAAGGAAATGGAGGCGGGAGAACTCAAAGGCGCAATCGTCCAATTCGGCGGCCAGACGCCGCTTAAACTCGCGCATGCGCTCGAAGAGGCAGGCATTCCAATTCTCGGCACGTCGGTCGATTCGATCGATTTGGCAGAGGACCGCGACCGGTTCAAACGCCTTCTCGATAAGATTGGCTTGAAACAGCCGATGAACGGGATCGCCTATTCGATCGAGCAGTCGCGGCTTGTTGCCGCAGAGCTCGGCCTCCCGCTCATCGTGCGCCCATCTTATGTTCTGGGCGGGCGGGCGATGGCAATCATCTACGACAAAGCGGCGTTCGACGAATATCTCTTGGGCACTCTGCCTGGTCTCGTCCCCTCCGAAGTCAAGGCGCGCTACCCCAACGATAAGACCGGGCAAATCAACACAGTGCTCGGCAAGAATCCGCTGCTCTTCGACCGCTACCTTTCCGATGCCGTTGAGGTCGATGTCGATGCTCTCTCAGACGGACGGGACGTCTTCATCTGCGGCGTGATGGAGCACATTGAAGAGGCGGGCATTCACTCCGGCGACAGCGCCTGCTCGCTGCCGCCGCGCTCGCTTGCGCCAGAGATTGTCGCCGGACTCGAAGAGAACACGGAAAAGCTCGCGCTCGCCCTTGGTGTTGGCGGACTCATGAATGTGCAATATGCGCTCAAAGATGGCGAGATCTATGTGCTCGAGGTCAACCCGCGCGCCTCGCGCACGGTCCCTTTCGTGGCCAAAGTGACCGGTCTGCCGCTCGCCAAGATCGCGGCGCGAATCATGACGGGAGAGAAGCTTTCAAGCTTTGATTTGAAGCCCCCGCATTCCGGTCACATTGGTGTTAAGGAATCCGTGCTCCCCTTCGCCAGATTTCCGGGGGTCGACACGGTGCTTGGGCCGGAAATGCGCTCAACCGGCGAGGTCATCGGGCTTGACCGCTCGTTTCCGGTAGCTTTCGCCAAGAGCCAGCTTGGCGGCGGGATAAATGTGCCGAAAGCGGGGACGGTGTTCGTCTCGGTGCGCGATGCCGATAAGCCGCGCGTGCTCGAGACCGTGCGTCTCCTAGCCTCGCTTGGGTTCAAAATCGCGGCGACCGGCGGCACGGCCCGCTATTTCGAAACCAAGGGCATCAAAGCGCAGCGCGTCAATAAGGTCTCGGAGGGCCGGCCCCATGTGGTCGATTTGATCAAGAACGGCGGTATCCAGCTCGTGCTCAATACAACGGAGGGCGCCCAAGCCTTGGCCGATTCGCGCTCGTTGCGGCGGGCAGCGGTCTTGCATAAAGTCCCGTATTATACGACTCTTGCGGGAGCGATTGCCGCGGCGCAAGGGATCCGGGCCTATCTTGCCGGGGACCTCGAGGTCCGCGCTCTGCAGGACTATTTCAGCTAGGGCCCGGCTGATCGCAACATGTTCGCGATGGGCGTGGAGAGGCGCCTCTCCTAGAGCGGGGCGGGAGAAGGTCTCGATTGGCCCGCTCCGGGCGGGCAATCTCAAAAGTGAAGCAGTGCCAAAGAGAAGTTGAAATGGACAAAATCCCCATGACAGCGAGCGGCTATTGCGCGCTCGAAGAGGAGCTCAAAAGACGTCAGCAGATCGAGCGGCCGCGCATTATTCAGGCCATCGCCGAGGCGCGGGGGCATGGCGACTTGTCCGAGAACGCCGAATATCACTCAGCGAAAGAAGCCCAGGGCCTCAACGAGGCCCGCATTGCCGAGCTTGAGGCGAAACTGTCGCGGGCCGAGGTGATCGATCCTTCGAAACTCTCCGGCCATACGATCAAATTCGGCGCGACCGTCACGCTCATCGATGAAGATACCGAGGAGAAAAAAGTCTTCCAGATTGTCGGCGAGAGCGAGGCGGATGTGAAAGCTGGCCGAGTCTCGATCACCTCGCCAACCGCGCGTGCCCTCATTGGCAAGGCGACGGGCGACACGGTCGAGGTGAGCACGCCGGGCGGCGGCAAAAGCTACGAAATAATCGAAGTGTCTTTCGGATAGTTAAGGGCCTGCCGCAGCCTTTGAGGCGGGCGCGCGGTCTTGCGGAGGGCTGGTCGCCTCCTGTTTTTGCGCCGCGCCATCGAGATCATATACATCGGGCGCGAAATGGATCACGCCATCGGCGTTTTCCCACGCGTCGAGATACACCCAGGCAACCGGCAGCGGATGCGGCAGCTTGATTTTCTTCTGAGCGCGTCTCGCCACCGCGTCTTCGATTGCTTGCCGGTTCCAGCGCCCGGAAGAGTGGCCATCGTTTAAAAGCCAAGTTGCGAGATCGTAAATGCCGTCGACGCGTACGCACCCATGCGAAAGAAAGCGGTAGTTGTCTGCGAAGAGCCTGCGGTCGGGTGTGTCATGCATGTAGACTTGCTTAGTATTCGGCATGTCAATACGCAGCCTCCCTAAGGCATTCTTGGCGCCGGGCTCCTGGCGGATGATGAAGCTTTCCCCATGCGCGCGCAGCGCGCGCCGCAGGCTCACTCTGTGCCCGCGCCCATCGAGCACCACGAGATGAGCGCGGCGCAAATAGCCCGGATCGCGCCTAAGCCTCGGGATCACCTCCCGCTCGATGATCGCGCGCGGGATCGTCCATGAAGGATTAATCGTGATGCCGCGGATGAGGGTCGAGATCTGGGGCGAAGGGTCGTCCGGCCTTCCGGCAACCGCGGCATGGCGCTGGACGGCGCGAAAATTTTCGACAGCCTCCACCGAGGCCGAGGGAATATTCACAGCCAAATAGGGCCGGTCAGCCAGGATGCTGGCGCGGCCGAGGAGCTCGCGGATGCGCTTGGCGCTTTGCTCAAGCTGACGCGCACGCACGTCTGCTGGAACGTTCATCGCGTCCAGCGTCTCTTTGTCCGCCTGCCCGCTTGGCGCAATTCCCGCGCGCTCTTGAAACCGCATTAACGCGGCCGTGAGCGCATCATCCCAAATGTCTTCGGGCGCGGCCTCATCGAGATCTCCTTCTGCCGCAAGGCGCTGGCGCAGCAGATGGATCTTTTGCGGGTCCTTGGCGGCGCCCGGCCCGAAAGGCCGCGGCAGGGTTGGCCAGCCCCCTTGCGCAGCAATTTGCCGGTAACGCGCGGCCGCCTGCTCCGTGCAGAAGGCCGTATCGGTCTGAAGCGTGGGCGTTGGATCGCCGCTGAGCGCACGGTGGCCCTTCGGCTCTTCGTCTCTCTTGGCATGCCCAGCCGGGCGGTGGCGCGCTGCCTGCGGCGGAGGCGGCTCATAAACAGAAGCGCTCGGGTTTCCGGGCAGCGCCATTGCGCAACTTTGGGAGCTTGCCGCCGGAGCCCCGGCGGATTCGCCGCCGCCTTGCTGATCCGCCGTTTGGCGTCCTGAGGCAGATCCTTCTGCCGGAGCGGGCTGCCAAGCGCTTCCCGCATATAGGGGGACGGCCGCGAGCAAAAGCCCAAGTGCTGCGGCAAAGCAGGCGCGTGTCATCGCGGACGCCATCATCCGCTATGAAACCGGCTACCCGCGTAAAGTTCCGCCTCCTAATCGGATCACATGCATTTGGTTCTGGCCTTCATAATCAACATTGAGCGTGATTGCGGGTGAGCTTGCCCAAAATTTCGTTCACCGCTTTGAAGTCGAAGGGTTTGGATAAGACCGGGCTGCCCTTGAAGCGCTCCGCCACGCCGCCTGCTCCGTATCCCGTCGCGAAAGCCATCGGCACCCCGATCTCTCGCAGCCGGTCAGCAACCGGGTAGCAATCCTCCCCGCTGAGTGACACATCGAGGATCGCGCCGTCCACCTTCTCGCGGCCGATGAGATCGAGAGCCTCCCGGCAGGTTGCAACCGGCCCGGCCGTGTCGAAGCCAAGCTCGGAAAGCCAGTCTTCCACCATGGCCGAGATGAGCGGATCATCATCCAGAACAAGAATGCGAGGCATAAAGAGGGCTCCCCCAATTGTCATTGCTCTCTCTAAGTTTACTTAGGCTAGCATAGCGCCACAACCGGCTTGGGTCTAAACTCGGCCGGCCGGGCGCTCCGCATTCAAAGCCCAGGGAAATCTTCGTGCGGCTGCTGGTGTCACATGCCCGCCCCTTCCTCGCCGCAGGTTTTGGGCTTGTCGCCTTTGCGGGCATTGCAAGCATTTATCTCGCCAGCCGCACAGCCGAGCTTGAGCGCTGGGCCGCGCATACGCTGCAAGTGGAGGACCGGGCCCTTAACTTGCTCAACGATCTGAACGAAGCGGAAGGCGGCCAGCGCGGCTTCTTGCTGGCCGGCGATGAGGAATATCTCAACCCCTTAAAGCAGGCCCAAGCGGAGCTTCCGCAAGCAATTGCCGATCTTCGTCAGCTCACGTCCGATAGTCCTGAGCAACAGGAAACGCTTAAGCAGATCGAGGCGCTTAGCACCGCCAGGGTCGAAGGGCTCCTGTCCGCCGCCGCCTTGGCTAAAGAGGGCCACCGGGAAGAAGCGATTGCTGCTATTCGCACCGGGCGAGACAAGCAGTTAATGGACAGCCTCAGAGCTCACTTTAAGCAGCTCTATAATCGTGAGCGGGATTTCCTGGTCGCGCGCCAGGCTGCTAGCGCAACGTCCGGTCTGTTGCTTGAGCTCGCCATCGGCGCCAGCCTCGCCCTCGCGCTCGCATTTGCCGCCATTCTCGCTGATACGGTCCAGCACGGCATCAACAAGCTACGGGCCCGCACCGCCGAGCTCGAAGCCGAGGCAAAGCGCAGGCGCGAGACCGAGGACATGCTGCGCCAGGCACAAAAGCTCGAAGCGGTCGGCCAGCTGACCGGTGGCATCGCGCATGATTTCAATAACCTTTTGACCGTTATCCTTGGCAATCTCGATACATTGCGGCGGCGGCTCGAAAATGGTTCCTCTTCGCAAGGCCAAGGCAAGCTTATTTCTCTGCTCTCAAAGCCGCTTGATTCGGCCATTCAGGGCGCGCGCAACGCCGCGCAGCTCACGCATAGACTCCTTGCCTTCGCGCGCCAGCAGCCGCTGCAGCCAGTCCAGCTCGATCTCAATCAGCTCGCCGCGGGAATGTCGGATCTCTTGCGGCGCACGCTGGGAGAGAAGATCAATCTTGAAACGGTCTTGGCGGGCGGCTTATGGCCAACCTTCGCCGATGCCAACCAGGTCGAGAATGTGCTCGTCAATCTTTGCGTTAATGCGCGCGATGCGATGCCAGAGGGCGGTAAGCTCACCATCGAGACGGCGAACTCCTATCTCGACGAGAGTTATACGAGCCAATTCTCCGAGGTTAAGCCCGGACCTTATGTGCTGCTCAGCGTAACAGACACGGGCACCGGCATCCCGCCTGATATCATGCCGCACATTTTTGAACCGTTCTTTACAACGAAACCGGCCGGACTGGGCTCGGGCCTTGGGCTTGCGATGGTCTATGGCTTCGTCAAGCAGTCTGGCGGCCATATCCGGATCTACAGCGAAGCCGGGCACGGGACCACGGTGAAAATCTATCTTCCCCGTCTCATGGCAGCCCAAGAGAGGCAAGCCGCGCCCGCCGCCGCTCCGGCTGGCCTTGCCGCCGTTCCGCTCGCCGCGCCAGGCGAGACCATCCTCCTCGTTGAGGATAATCATGGGGTGCGCGATTATGGCAGGGCGGCCCTTGAGGAGCTCGGCTACAGCGTCATCGAAGCAGGCGACGCCGCCGTGGCGCTCAATGTTTTGCAAGGCGCCTCGCGCATCGATCTGCTCTTCACCGATATTGTCCTGCCCGGGATGGGCGGGCGCGAGCTCGCAGCCAAGGCGGCCAAATTGCGCCGCGGCCTTCCCGTCCTGTTTACGACGGGCTACACCCGCAATGCGATCGTTCATCAGGGCAAGCTCGACTCGGGCGTTCATCTCCTCACCAAGCCCTATACCCAGCCCCAGCTTGCAAAGAAGATCCGCGAGCTCCTCGACGGCAGGCCGCCGCTGCAAAAAAGCCCGTGAGGTTTGAGTCGTAAGATCAGCCCTGCCATGGGCGGTCCCCGGGTTAAACCCGGGGAGACCCGGGCCATCCCGGCAGGCAGCTGTCAGCCGCTCATCGAGTCCTCGCCCTAGGCCAGGCGAGCACGCCGCCGGGCAAGGGTTCCCTGACGCCCGTTGTCATAGGAAAAGTAATCGGCAAATCTCTCGCCCGGCGCACGGCAAGATAAGCAAAACCTTGCGCCTCCAACGCGTCAGCGTGCCAGCCAAAGACCTCCGCCGCGAAGACGGGACATGGCAGGCGGAGGGCAAGCTCCCGCATCAAGGTTTTATTGCGTGCGCCGCCGCCGCAGACGATGGCGCGCAAAGGCGCGGCAGGCAGATGAGCGAGCGCGCGCGCAATTGCGGCTGCTGTGAAGGCCGTAAGCGTCGCCGCGGCGTCTGCGGTGTCTAGCCTTTCGGCGGGCGCGCTTGAAAAATCGTTGCGGTCGAGGGATTTCGGCGGCGGGACCGCAAAATAGGGGTTGGCGAGAAGCTCATCCAAGATTTGCCGATTCACCTTTCCGGCTGCCGCGGTGGCGCCGTCGCGGTCGAAGGGCAGGCCGAGGCGGTTCAAGAGGAGATCGTCGATGAGGGCATTGCCGGGCCCTGTGTCGCAGGCGATGAGCTCTTCGCCCGGCGCGACAAAAGTCAAATTGGCGACGCCGCCAATGTTGATGAAGATGACCGGGCCAGAAAAATTCGCGGCGGCCGCGAGCGCACGGTGGAAAATGGGCATGAGCGGCGCCCCTTGGCCGCCCGCCGCGACGTCGGCGGCCCGGAAATCGAAGGCAACCGTCATCCGCAGGCGCTGGGCCAGGTCCGCGCCCCTGCCAATCTGCACCGTGAGACGCCGCTCTGGGCGGTGCAAAACAGTCTGGCCGTGGAAGCCGATAAGATCGACGCCCGTGCGCTCGATCGATTCTGCAGCCAGGAACGCTTCAACAGCCTCGGCATGCCGCTCGGTGATCATGGCCTCGGCCTCCCCAAGAGCACCCGGACGCGCATGGCGCTGCGCAAGCAAAGCGGCATCCGCAATGGCTTTGCGCAGCAGCGCTCTATCGGCGTCCTGGTAGGGGAAGAATGCCGAGGGTCCCAGGCTGACGGCATCCTCGCCGTTGGTTTCGATCAAGGCGGCATCGACGCCATCCATCGAGGTTCCGCTCATAAGGCCAATCGCTCGGGAAACCGGAATTTGAACCTCGCAAAGCTTCGCCGCAATGGAACTCTTTTGGCCGATTTCCGGATTACGTTCAATATGACGGGCCGCGAGGAGTCTCTCCCTGCATATAGCGGCGCTGCGCCAGGCCGGAGGAGACCGGTCCGGCTGCCGGATTGGAGTTGGAGCCAATGCACGCAAGCCATTTCCACTATCTTCCCCTCACCTTTCCTTTTTTCTCGATCCTGATCGCAATTTTCATTTTGATTGCGGCCTTCATACAGATCGGCATTTTGCGCTACGCGTATTTGCGCCTCGGCTTGAGCCCGAGCGCAGCGCTTCTCGTGCTCGCCGGATCTCTCATCGGCAGCTATTTCAATATCCCAGTCGCGGAATTGCCGGAGCGGCAGATCGTGTCGGGCGAGGTGGTCGATTTTTTCGGCATGCGCTACGTCGTGCCTTACTTGGCCGAGAGGCCCGAAACCATCGTTGCGGTCAATGTCGGCGGCGCACTCATTCCTGGCGCGATGTCGATTTACTTGCTTTTCCAGCACCAGCTGTGGTTGCGAGGGCTCATCGGCACCGCTTGCGTGGCGGCGATCTGTTTTTTCTTAGCGCAGCCCGTTCCTGGCCTCGGCATCGCACTGCCGATTTTCGTTCCTGCGGCGGCAACGGCCGTGATCTCGTTGCTGCTGTCCTGGCAGAATGCAGCGCCGCTTGCCTATATCAGCGGAAGCCTCGGTCCGCTGATTGGCGCCGATCTCCTCAATCTCCCGCGGATTCAAGGGCTCGGCGCGCCCGTCGTCTCGATTGGCGGAGCGGGAACATTCGACGGAATTTTCCTCACCGGTATTTTGGCGGTGCTCCTTGCGAGCTTCACGAGCGGCTGGGGCCGCTTTGCGCCAGGCGGAAGGGCACGCTAGGAAATTGCCGCTGGCGTGTGTGCTGCCCACGCCTGGGCGGTCACAGATTGCAAAGCCCTGAGCTTGCCTCTAAATCTCAGGCCTGCCGCTTGAGCGGGATTGCTCAATGCGCGCTCCTCACGAAGGCGCAATGTGACTAGCGAATTCCGTCCCAAATCCGAATTCCTCGCCGCACTGATGCAGCGCGGATTCCTGCATCAATGCTCGGATCTCGCGGGCCTCGATCTCAAAGCGCGCAGCGGCGAGCTCGCCGGATATATCGGCTTTGACTGCACCGCGCCGTCCCTCCACGCGGGCTCGCTCCTCCAAATCATGCTTTTGCGCTGGCTTCAAAAGACCGGCGGCAAGCCGATTGCGCTGATGGGCGGCGGCACGACGCGCGTCGGCGATCCTTCCGGCAAGGATATGGCCCGCCAGCTCCTCCCGCTCGAGACAATCGCTGCCAACAAGGAGGGAATTAAAAAGGTATTCTCCAAATTCCTCACCTTCGGCGAGGGCAAATACGATGCAATTATGCCTGACAATGCCGAATGGCTTGCCGGGCTCAACTACATCGATTTTCTTCGCGAGGTCGGCCGCCATTTCTCGGTCAACCGGATGCTATCCATGGAATCCGTGAAGCTGCGGCTCGAGCGCGAGCACGAATTATCATTCCTCGAATTCAATTACATGTGCCTGCAGGCCTATGATTTCGTTGAGCTCTTTAAACGGTACGGCTGCCTCCTGCAAATGGGCGGCTCGGATCAATGGGGCAATATCGTCGCCGGCATCGATCTCGGGCGGCGCATGGGCACGGCGCAGCTTTATGGCCTGACCTCCCCGCTCCTGACAACCGCATCGGGCGCGAAAATGGGCAAGACTGCGCAAGGCGCCATATGGCTCGACGAGGCCATGCTGCCCGTCTTCGAATATTGGCAATATTGGCGCAATTGCGAGGACCGCGACGCCGGGCGCTTTTTGCGGCTCTTCACCGAATTGCCGCTCGACGAAATCGCCCGCCTCGAGTCGCTCGAAGGCGAGGAAATCAACGAGGCAAAGAAGGTCCTCGCAACCGAAGCAACCGCCATGGTGCATGGGCGCGAGAAGGCCCTTGAGGCGGCGGAAGCAGCGCGGAAGACCTTCGAGGAAGGACGCATTGCCGAGAATTTGCCGGCGGTTGAAGTGCCTGCAGCAGAGATCGAGCAAGGCCTCGGCGTGCTTGCCGCTTTCGTCAAAGCGGGGCTTGTCTCCTCAACGAGCGAAGCGCGGCGCCAGATCAAGAGCGGCAGCCTTAAGGTCAACGATGAGATTATAGCCGATGAGCGTGCGGTGCTTGGCATGAAGGACGCCCGCCGGGGCGCGATAAAGCTCTCGCTTGGCAAGAAGCGGCACGTCCTAATTAAGATCATGTGAACAGATTGCGCGGCCAGCATTGCGCGCATCGAAAGGGAGGTTCGCCTCGGCGGGAGGCGTAAAGTTATTGTCTGGGATGCAATGGATCGAAATCGACGACGCCAAAGATCTGGCGGAAGATTCCCGGCGCAACCGCCGAGAGAGGATTGATGCTCAGCACCGGCGCGCTTGCCTTCCCGCTGATCCTCCAGTTTACCCCGATGAGGCCCTGCTCTTCGGATCCTCCGCCAAGGATCAGGCCGACAACAGGGATCCTCGCGAACATATTGTTGAAAGCGTAGATCGGCACGAACGTGCCTCTCATATCGACGCTGTCATGGGTAAAATCGAGCGTGCCATCGACCGTGAGCCCAATCGCCTCGCCGTTCATCGTGCCCTCGCTCAGCATGAGCCTGCCGCCCTCGCGCCGGAAGCGCACTTGCAGCTTATTGAACGCCACCGCATCGGCATCAATCTTTTGCGGCCTGCCCGCCGTGCCGAGAGGCGGTGCGCCCTCAAGCACGAGCCGGCGCAAGGCAGGCTCGTCGCGCAAGATAAAATCGTTGATGATCAGCACGCCCGCGAGCTGATCCTCGCCGGCCACCATGCCAACCGAAAGCCGCCCGCGTTCCATTCTCTTATAGAGATCGAGGAACGCCAAAAAAGCTCCGGCATCTTCGCTCATTAAATTGAGCTGCGGCAGATTTCCTGCACTCGTCAAATTGCAAGAAATGGGCTGCCGGCCAAACGTTCCCGCGAAGCTGAATTGCTTGATTTGAGTCCCGCGTTTCGCAAAGTGCAGCTCGGCGCCGGTAATCACCTGCTTATTGTGGCCGCTTAGAATGCCGGCGTTGACATCGACCTCGATGTCTTTGATTGCACCGCCGGCATATTCGCCGGAAGGTTGGGGAGCGCCGCTGCTTTCTGCGGGGCTGAAGAGGAGCGAGCGCAGGAACGGCCGCACATCGATTACGTTGCCCCGCACCATGATTTTGAGCGCTCCGCCCGCGCTCGTCGCCTCAATCCTCATCTCGTCGCCCGCAGAGAACCTCGCCTGCGGGAAGGATGCCGTCACGACAGAGAATTGAGGGCCAATTTCGGCTCTGCCGCGCGCCTGAATGGCCCCAGCCTCAACAGCAATGGAGTCGAGGGTTGTCACAGAATCGTTGACGGCGAGAGAGAAAGCGATTTTGGCCGGCCGCCCGGCAGGCTTTGAAATTCCCGCAAGATCGATGGCGGCAGGAGTGAAGTCGAGCTCGACTTTGGCTTTCGGCTTCTCCCCCGTGCCGACCGGCGCAAAAATCTTCGCCCCCACCGGCCCCGTTATGCCGGGAATGGCGCCAAACCCTTGGCGTGCCCGGGCCTCTTCGCTAAAAGTCACACTGATCGAAGCTTCCGCTGGCTTGCCCGCCCATTTCTCGATGACGACTTCAGCCGGAGCTCCGAACATGGAGCCCTCGCCGGTCGCTCTAAGGCGGGCAGGATCGACGTCGATCAGGAGAGTGGCGCCGTCTAATTTTTCGTTGCCGATGAGCCGCTCGGCCACGAAATTCGCAACCGTTGCATTGACCTTGAGCTCGGTATCGGAAGGAGAGGCGCCTGAGCCGACCTTCATAGCCACTTCGAAGCTGCCCTCCGCTTGCCCGCTCAGCGTCGCGGGATCGAGCGGAAGCCCCGCATAGGGCTTGAGAGACTCGCGCGATAAGAGATCGCCGATCGCCTCGACGCTGCCGGAGACTTTGGCGTTGAGCACTGCGCGGATTGGCTTTGCATCCGTATCCGCAACCCGGAACCCGCCATCCGATAGAGTTAAGGAACGGCCGCCCCCGGCCTCGATCTCGGCTCTCGAAACGGAAAATGAGGCTGCCCGGCCCGTGATGTGGCCAGTGCCGTCAATGCCGCGCAGCGGCGGCACGCCAGGCAAAAAATCGAGGCTCGCATTCCTCAACGCAAAATCGACGAGGACCTTCCCGTCGCCGGGCGCGTGATCGGCTCGCATCGCCTCAAGATCGGCGGCGTCGAAATCGACCTGAACGGTGCCCCTTTCGACGACTCCGCCGCGGGCGCGCGGCAATAGATAAGCCTTGACGTGCGAGGCGAGAAACGATGGCCACAGGCGCAGGACCAAACCAACAGGCGATGGCGAGATCGATGCGCCGAGTCTGACGTGGGGCCCGTTGGCCCAGTCGACCGTGCCCGCCAGGGCAAAGCCGCATTGCGGCCCCCTCAATGAGAAGCGGTCGAGCACCAGATTTTTTTCGGCAAGATAGAGCCGGGCCGAGAGTTCCGCCTGATCGATGGTGACGGGCTGTTCTCCCGGGTGTTCCGGGCTAGCAATTGCGGACCCTGAATTGGCGAGTTGGATGCGCCACGGATCGCCCTCTTGCGCGGGCAATTTCACGGCACCGGCGAGCGCAAAATGAGTCGACCCGGCCAAAAGCTGCCCGCGCTCGATCACGATCCGGCGGGCTGCCGGATCCCAATGAAGGGCGCCTGTGATCTTATCGATCATCAGCGGCTCGTCATCGGGATCGTCGAAGCGCAAATACCCGGAGCCGAACCAAAACTCGGCCGCGGCGGCGGAGAGCTTATCCTCGGCGTTCAGCCTTAGGTCGAGTTTGGCCGATAACGGCATGTCGAAATCGGCCCCGATCTTGCGCGTTCCAGCGAGGAGCAGGATCTCGTCGAGCGAGACGTTCGAAACCAACAGCGAAAGGCTGCGCTGCGACCCTGGGCTTCCACTGGCCATCCCGGCTGCCTGCCAACGCCCATTGGGCCCCTCGGCCGATAGTTCGAAACGCGCCGCCCCGGCTTGCTTGTCAAAGCTAAGGTTGACGCCATTAAAGACGATGCTCTGCCCCGCCGTCTCATCATCGATCACGAGCTTTCCGCCCATGATGCCGATGTGATCGATGGCCGCCGCGGGACTGTCAGAGCCCGTCAGCATGTTGACGGCCAGACGGATCGCCGCGCCGAGTCGCTTGACGAGCAGAGAGCGCGGCTTGAACGGGGCTGCCGGCCCGGGCGGAACTTGCGTTAGCGGGGCGGCGCTACTGAAGTCTGGCGCCGGGCCCTCGCCCGGCGTTGTGACCGGCGCGGCGAGCGGCAGCGTAGCCGGGGCTGCCCCTTCTGAACTCGCGGGAATGGGGAGGACAACCGAGCCGTCCGCCCGCAGCGCAAGATGGAGCTCAACATCGAATAGTTCGAGCCCCTGCAGTATCACCCTTCCTGTGAGCACGCTCAGGGGATCGAGCGACAGTTCGGCGCGCGGCGCGCTGAAAACCGTCCGGCCAGAGGCTTCTTTGATGACTAAGGTTCCTGTCCGCAGCGCGGGCTTATAGCCATTCTGCACGATGGCGACCTCGCCCAAGCTGAACTCGAAGCCATGATCGAAACGCTCGCCCAGCGCCTTCGCGATTTGCGGCGCAAAACCGTTGAGGCTAATCGGCCCGATCGCGAGGCGGGCATAGAAGAGGCTGCCGCAGAGGGCGAGCAGGGCGCCGATTGCAGCAAGACTCTTGAGGGCGAAGTGGCCATAGCGCTTGGCGAGGCGCGCGGCATTCCGCGCTTCGCCATTAAGCAAAAGCTCAGCCTTGCTGCGGCCGCTCAGCCAGCGTCCGAGCACTCCTGCCCCTCGGAGAGATCTTTTCGTGCCATTTTCCGCCAACAGCTTGCAGCCTCTTCAAGATTCAAGCCGAAGCTGGAAAATCTGGTACTTGGCGCATAATACCCTTTGTTGTGCTGCACTAGCGCACGCCGCAAAGAGGCAAAACAGTGGCCTTGATGGCCGTTCGATTATGACGAAAGGAAGGCGCGCATGAGCGGATCGTCCAAGCAAGCGGCCGCGGCTCCCAACAATAGCGGCAACGGCGTAAACGGCAAGCTGACACCGAAGCCAGCTGCCGGAGAGAAAGCGCCAGAGTTCGAGCTGCCGGATGATTCCGGCGGCCGCGTTTCGCTCGCAAGCTTTGCCGGCAAAAAGCTCGCGCTGTATTTTTACCCCAAGGACGACACGTCTGGCTGCACAAAGGAGGCGCTTGATTTCAATGCCCTGCGCGAGGAATTTGCAAAAGCCGGTACGGCAATCCTCGGCATCTCCCCGGATTCCCCGGCAAGTCATGCGCGCTTTAAGGCCAAACACGAGCTCGAACTGCCGCTTGCCTCGGATGAAACGAAGGCAACTCTTCAAGCCTATGGCGTTTGGGCCGAAAAGAGCATGTACGGCCGCAAGTATATGGGGGTCGAGCGCACGACCTTTCTCATTAAAGACGGCACGGTTGCGCAAGTATGGCGGAAAGTGAAGGTCCCGGGCCACGCCGCCGCCGTACTCGCTGCGGCAAAAGCGCTTTGAGGCCCATTGGAGCCGAGGGCTGGCGTTGGGGCCGCAGCAGCCCTATACCGGCGGCGATCTCCATGCTATGGGCGCAGAGTCCTTGCCCAGCGTACCCGGGCGGTTTGGCGGAGAGAAGAAAAGCATGTCGGAACGAGCCTGGCTTAACCGGAAGAATCCCGGCACCAAGAGCCAAACAAAGGAGCGGCGCAAGGGCGAGACAATCAAGGTCGTCCTCGAGGCTCTCGTCATCGCCCTCGTCGTGCGGACCTTCCTATTTCAGCCGTTCAATATTCCGTCAGGCTCGATGATCCCGACCTTGATGATTGGCGATTATCTTTTTGTCTCGAAATACTCGTACGGCTATTCGGACCATTCGTTCCCGTTCAGCCCGCATCTCTTCTCGGGAAGGCTGTGGGCCTCCGAACCCAAGCGCGGCGACGTGGTCGTCTTTAAGCTGCCGCGGGATGGCCAGACAGACTATATCAAGCGTGTCATCGGCCTGCCCGGAGATACGGTGCAAATGCGGCAAGGGCGCCTTTATATCAATGGCGAAGCCGTGCCGCGCGAGCCGGTTTCAAAATTCCATACCCAGGACTTCTACGGCCACGAGACGGATGTCCCAACCTACAAGGAGGTGCTGCCGGGCGGGGTAACGCACACTATCATTCAGATTCAGGGTGACACCGGCTTTAATGGCAATACGCAAGAATTTAAGGTTCCGCCCGGGCATTATTTCGTCATGGGCGACAACCGGGACAATTCGACCGACAGCCGCATCTCTCCCGATCAAGGCGGCGTGGGCTTCGTGCCGTTTGAAAATCTCGTCGGCCGCGCCGAGCTGATTTTCTTCTCGGTTGCCGATGGCCAGCCCGCCTGGGCCTTTTGGGAATGGCCATGGACGGTGCGCTTTGACAGGATGCTCAAGACCGTCAAATAGAAAGGTCCGCCGGGATGCGGCCATTCGAGCCCTCGAAGGCCGCATCGGGTACTTCTTCACCAGGCGCGCTTTGATTGAGGCCGCGCTCACGCATGTTAGCGCGGCCGCGGGCCGCAAGCGCGAGACTTATCAGCGGCTCGAATTTTTGGGCGACCGTGTGCTCGGGCTTGCGGTTTCCGAACTCCTTTATACGGCTTTTCCGGAAGCCGACGAAGGCGAGCTTTCGCGCAGGCTTGCATCGCTCGTTTGCAGGGAATGTTGCGCCGCCGTGGCCCGCGCATGGGAAGTGGAGCCGTGCGTGCGGCTCGGCGAAGGCGAGCACCAATCCACTGCTTCCAAGACGACCGTGCTCGCCGATGTTTGCGAATCGATCATTGGAGCTATCTTTCTCGACGGCGGTTATGATGCCGCCAGGGCCACCGTGACCGCCGCCTTCGGCGGAAAGCTCCACTCGCCAGAGCGGCCGCTGCGCGATCCGAAGACCGCGCTGCAGGAATGGGCGCAGGCACGCGGGCTCCCGCCGCCGCTCTACCGCGAGTCCTCCCGCTCAGGGCCCGATCATGCGCCCGAGTTCACCGTCATCGTCGAGGTGCCAGGATATCCCGCCGCAGAGGCAAAGGGCCTCGCCAAAAGGCTCGCCGAGCAGGCCGCGGCAGCGGCCTTCATGGCACGGGAAGGCATCGGCCAGAGCGGACAAAAAGGCGCCGCATGACAAATAGAACAACCGTCGAGAGCCGGTGCGGCTTCGCCGTTCTTCTCGGCGCGCCGAACTCGGGCAAATCAACGCTCCTCAATCAGCTCCTTCAGACGAAAGTCTCGATCGTTTCGCGCAAGGTCCAGACGACACGCCGCTCGTTGCGCGCGATCGCCTTGGAAGGAAACACGCAAATCATTTTCGTCGATACGCCTGGCATCTTTACACCGAAGCGGCGCCTCGACCGGGCAATGATTGCATCCGCCTGGCAGTCGGGCAGCGATGCCGACGCCGCCGCTCTCCTGATCGATTCCGTCAAGGGCGTGACCGCCGATGTCGAGAACATCATCGCCCAGCTTCCCGAGATTAGCGCGACGAAAATTCTGGTCCTTAACAAAGTCGATATCGCCGAACGGCCGCGGCTCCTCGAACTTGCCGCAAAACTCAACGGCATGCTGTCTTTTGCGCAGACATTCATGGTCTCCGCTCTCACCGGCGACGGCGTTGTCAAGCTCAAACATGAGCTTGCAAACCTTATGCCGGCAGGCCCATGGCTTTACCCGGAAGACCAAATATCGGATGCGCCTTTGCGGTTTCTCGCGGCCGAGATTACGCGCGAGAAGCTTTTCGAGCGGCTGCATGACGAGCTTCCCTATCTCCTCACCGTTGAGACCGAGCGCTGGCAGGATTTGCCTGACGGCTCCGCGCGGATTGAGCAGACAATTTTCGTCACGCGTGAAGGGCATAAAAAAATCGTCATTGGCGAGGGCGGGCGCGTGATCAAGACGATTGGCACGGCGGCGCGCAGGGAGATCATGGCGGCGGCAGGTCAAAACGTTCACCTTTTCTTGTTCGTTAAGGTACGCGAGCGCTGGCTCGACGATCCCGAGCGCTACCGCGAGATGGGGCTTGAGTTTCCGAAGGAGTGATGGCTCAGCTCACTCCGAAGATATTGGCCCATCTACGAGCGACAGCTGATGTGCATGGTATGAGCAAAATCTTGCGGGCCTTAAGATGACACTCGCAAGCATGACCGGCTTCGCCCGCGCCGGAGGGACAGCCGGGCTTTGGCGTTTCGCCTGGGAGCTAAAATCGCTCAATGCCAAGGGGCTCGACATCAGGCTGCGCCTTGCGCCGCCTTTTGATGCCATCGAGCCCGATGGCCGCGCTCTCATCGCGCAAAAGCTGACGCGCGGAACAGTCCATGCTGCGCTTTCCCCCAGCGGGAGCAGGCTAAGGCCGAGATCCGGCTTAATAAGGATTTGCTTGCTTCTCTTGCAGCGGCAATCTCCGCAATCACAGTGCCGGGAAAGATTGCCCCAGCGACGCTCGACGGCCTCCTTGCCGTCCGCGGAGTCCTCGAGATTGGCGATGCTGCCGAGGACGAGGCGGCGCTGCCGCAGGCGCGGGCAGGCGCCCTCGACCTTTTGGAACACGCCCTCGACTCTTTGGTTGCGATGCGCCAAAACGAAGGCCGCGCCCTGCAAGACGTTCTCGCGGTCCGCCTCGACCGCATTGAGGCGTTGACGCGTGCGGCCGAGGCCTGTCCGGCCCGCGCTGCTGAGGCAATCAGGGCAAGACTTGCCCAAGCGCTTGCGCTCCTTGCGGCAGACACAACGTTCGACGAGATGAGATTGCATCAGGAGGCTGTGTTGCTTGCGGCCAAGGCGGACATCAGAGAAGAATTAGACCGGCTTGCGGCTCATACCGCAGCCGCGAGAAGCCTCTTGGCGAAGGGCGGCGCGGCCGGCCGCAGGCTCGATTTCCTGGCCCAAGAACTCTCGCGCGAAGCGAACACGCTCTGCGCCAAGTCAAACGATGCAAGCCTTACGGGCCTTGGGATCGAATTGCGCGTTGAGATCGAGCAATTCCGCGAGCAGGTCCAAAATGTCGAATAAAGCCGCAGAGTTGGCGCAAGCGGAGGAACCCGCCTCAGAGCGCGTGCCGGCGCGCCGGGGCCTGATGCTCATTCTTTCTTCTCCTTCGGGCGCAGGCAAAACGACCCTGACCCGGATGCTGCTTCAGGCCAAGGATCTCGACCTCACCTTGTCGATTTCGGTGACGACGCGGCCGCGCCGGTCGAGTGAGGTCGATGGAATCCATTATACGTTCATCACGAAAAAGCAGTTCGAGGCCATGCGCGATGGTGGCGACCTGCTTGAATGGGCCGAGGTGCATGGCAATTTTTATGGAACGCCACGCGAGCCCGCCGAGAAAATCTTGGGCGAAGGTCGAGATATTCTCTTCGATATCGACTATCAGGGCGCGCGGCAGGTCAAGGCGAAATGTCCGCAGGAATCGGTGACCATCTTCATTCTGCCTCCCTCGATGAAGGAATTGCGCACGCGGCTCGAGCGCCGTGCCGAGGACCTGCCGCCGGTCATCGAGAAACGGCTTGAGGCGGCGCGCAGCGAAATCAGCCGCTGGAACGATTATGATTATGTTGTCATCAACGACGATCTGCAGAAAGCATTTGCGGGCCTTCGCGCGATCATTGCCGCCGAGCGCTGCCGCACCGCCCGCGCAAGAGAGGGAATCGAGGCTTTTGTCCGCAAGCTCCTCGCAGAGCCGTGACGGCTTTAGGCAAGGCAGCTTTGGTGAGAGCTGCTGATATTTGCTTTTCCTTATTGCCTCGCCCCTTCCGGGGCGGGAAAATCGTTCTTGCGAATCGAGACTGCGCGAGGATCTAATGCTCCAAATCCCCGGTAAGGCCTGCGGCGAATGCTCTCTGTGCTGCAAAGTTCTGGAGATCACCGAATTCCCAAAACCAGCGGGCAAGCTCTGCGAGCACTGTATAAAGTCCGGGTCTGGAGGCTGCAGCATTTATGAGCGCAGGCCGCAAATCTGCCGCGACTATCAATGCGCATGGAAAGACGACCGGAGCCTTGGGCCAAAGCTGCGCCCGGACCGCACCGGCACGGTCCTCATGGAAGATCCCGATTCGGACGAATATCGCGCGGTCTGCGATCCCGAAAAGCCTTTTGCGTGGTTGACCCCGCTCGTCTTCAAGCATCTTGTCGCAATGGCGAAGAGCGGGCGCATTGTCGTCGCCAAGGCCGGGCTCAACTCCTGGCGCATTTACGACAATGGGCACTGGAGCCCGTGCGTTTAAGCCGCCCAGAAGGCCAGACAACCGCATAAAACGGCCGCCTTGCCTCACTCCCAAAACGTTGTATAAAGCCCCTTTCGCTCCGGCCGGGGGCTGAACGGGAGCCCGCTTTCGGGCAGGACTGCTCAAGTCCGCTTCCCGGTGTCTCCGCCTTCGATCGTCTT